>PPYF01188073.1_pt1 | contig 136732 bp, 121 predicted proteins | sample 1559871 | NCBI WGS metagenome assembly PPYF01 (sample SAMN08240021, study PRJNA423297) | Human gut metagenome, whole genome shotgun sequencing project.
TGGTGGCTATGACGGGATTCGAACCTGTGACCCCAGCATTATGAGTGCTGTGCTCTAACCAGCTGAGCTACATAGCCATCGTATTGTTTCACTCATCTTCTGCCGTTTTTCAACGTGCAAGGAGATGGCTGGGGTGCCAGGATTCGAACCTGGGCATGGCGGGATCAAAACCCGCTGCCTTACCGCTTGGCGACACCCCAATCTCGTAAATCTGCAATACCTAAATCAGTGACATGGTGCGGAAGGAGGGACTTGAACCCACACACCTTGCGGCGCCAGAACCTAAATCTGGTGCGTCTACCAATTTCGCCACTTCCGCGCTAAAAAAAGATGGTGGCTATGACGGGATTTGAACCTGTGACCCCAGCATTATGAGTGCTGTGCTCTAACCAGCTGAGCTACATAGCCATCTTTTTTATCGCGTCACCTCATCGGCGTTGCGGGGCGCATTATGCGTATCCCAGCGAAAACCGTCAACCCTTTTTTATGCCAAGATTTCTAATTTTACCCTGTTTGCCTGTCTTGCAACCAGTTTGGTGAAAAAAAAACAAGAAGAGTTTAAAAATTAATCAGTTGTTTGTCAAAACGCGTGTGATAGAGCACAGAAAAAGTGTGCGCTCGGCATGACAAAATTACCGCTACTTTCCACTCTTCTCACTTTACCCGCTAGCGCGATAATGTAAATGGTCAAGAGATAATCAACTTTCGCCGTGAAGAATCATGGAGAAAGGCGTTAATCAGCATTTTGAACGGTGAAAATCCGTTTTTGTGCTGATTTAAGTAAGTTGTGGCGGGTGAATTGGTATATCGATGGGCTGGTTTGAGCGTTGATGCAGTCCGGCTGATGTGATTACACCATGACCGGACTGCTGAGAGTTACTTAGTGCGACTGAGTTCTATTGCGTGAAGTCAGTGCGCTATTTGGCTTGTGCGCCTTTGTAGGCATCCACGTGTACACCGGCGACGGCGCGACCGGATGGGTCAGCCATATTTTTGAAAGCTTCATCCCACTCAATGGCTTTAGCCGACGAGCAGGCCACCGATGGACCGCCTGGCACGCACTCCGCTGCGCTAGGTTGCGGGAATAGCTCTTCAAAGATTTCCCGGTATACGTAGGCTTCCTTGGTAGTTGGCGTGTTGTAAGGGAAACGAAAACGTGCCGTCGCCATCTGTTGCTCGGTCACTTGCTGCTCAGCTTGCGCTTTTAGCGAGTCAATCCAGCTGTAACCGACGCCATCAGAAAACTGCTCTTTCTGACGCCATGCAATACTGGCGGGCAGATAGTGGGCAAAACATTCACGCAGGATATGCTTTTCGATTTTGCCGTTGCCGCACATTTTGTCCTGCGGATTAATGCGCATGGCCACATCTAAGAAGCGTTTATCTAAGAATGGTACACGTGCTTCCACACCCCATGCGGCCATCGCTTTGTTGGCGCGGGCGCAGTCATACATGTGCAGGGCCAGCAATTTGCGTACGGTCTCTTCGTGCAACTCTTTGGCGTTAGGCGCTTTGTGGAAGTAGAGATAGCCACCAAACACTTCATCGGAGCCTTCACCGGAGAGCACCATCTTAATGCCCATGGCTTTGATTTTACGCGCCATCAGGTACATCGGAGTTGAAGCGCGGATGGTGGTCACATCATAGGTTTCAATGTGATAAATCACATCGCGGATCGCATCCAGCCCTTCTTGCACCGTAAAATGGATCTCGTGGTGTACGGTGCCAAGGTGGTTCGCGACCTCTTGGGCGGCGGCCAGATCCGGCGATCCTTTGAGTCCGACCGCGAATGAGTGTAGCTGCGGCCACCAAGCTTCGCTTTGCTCATTATCTTCAATACGGCGAGCGGCAAATTTTTTGGTGATAGCGGAGACCACCGACGAGTCCAGACCCCCAGAGAGCAATACGCCATACGGCACATCAGACATCAAATGGCTTTTCACTGCATCTTCGAAGGCTTCACGCAGCTGGTTCGGATCGGTAACGGCATCTTTAACCGCATCGTACTCCATCCAGTCACGTTGATAGTAACGGCAGATCTCACCGTCTTTGCTCCACAGATATGAGCCTGCGGGGAATTCTTTGATGGTGCGGCACACCGGCACCAGCGCTTTCATCTCCGAGGCCACATACAGGTTACCGTGTTCGTCATAACCCATGTACAGCGGGATGATACCGATATGATCGCGTCCAATCAGGTAGGCATCTTGCTCGGCGTCATACAGCACAAACGCAAACATGCCGTACAGCTGGTCAAGGAAGTCAGGACCATGCTGCTGATACAGTGACAAAATCACTTCGCAATCCGAATCAGTTTGGAACGCGTAGTCTGGTTGCGCAGCACGCAGCGCTTTGTGATTGTAGATCTCGCCGTTTACCGCAAGGATGTGGGTCTTTTCGGCATTAAACAGCGGCTGAGCTCCGTTATTCACATCGACAATCGCCAAGCGCTCATGTGCCAAGATGGCTTTGTCAGTGGCATAGATCCCGGACCAGTCCGGCCCACGGTGACGCAGTAATTTGGACATCTCCAGGGCTTTTTTACGCAGCTCACTGGGATCAGACTTCAGCTCTAAAATACCAAAAATCGAACACATACTTTCTTTCCTTGCAGTTGCGATCTTTTAAACCGGCTCACCTATCGGGGCTGAGCCGTACAGGTTTTGTTCATTCAATGTGCCAAGGCGCAGAATTTTTGCAAGCATTTTTTCTGACCTTGATTGATGAATCTTCATCCATAAATGAGTTTGGTTAGATATTGGTTATCCTTACCGCTGGCGTTTTTATCGTATCCTCATCAAAACGGCCAAAAAGTTGATCGGTGGATAAATGGCTGATCACGTGGCGAGCAAAACCACTACCGGCTTCGTTATAGATATTGAAGGCGGCGTGGACACCGTCACCGGTCAGCTTTTCCACTTCATCTTGGTATTCGGCAATGGCGGCAATACGGCCGGTAAATTGACGATGGTGCAGGTGATCCAGCGCAAAATGGTTCACTTGCCAGTGTGGCATCGCCAGTAAGATTAACTTCACATTGCCGCGTGGTCGTACGCGCTCCCAAAAATCAGGGTCAGTGGCATCGCCTTGAATCACGTTACGCCCACTTTGCCGATGTGCGAGCACACTTTCCGGGTTGGACTCGATGCCGAGCAAAATATCGCCATAACGCTCGCGCAGCTCATCATAAGCCCCAGAGCCAATGCGCCCCATGCCGAGGACCAGAATTTGCGCATCGCCTGGGTCAATCAGGCGGTCGTCAGGGTGCAGATTGCGGTTTTCATCTGGTTTCGCCCGCTTGCGTAAAATGGCATACAGGCGATCGGTCATCTTGTTCAGTGGCACGGAAATCAAAAATGACAGCGCGGTCGTCAGTGCTAGTACCACCAACCAGCTGCTGCTGAGTAACCCTTGGCGTACGGCAATACCGCCGACAATCAGGCCAAATTCACTGTAGTTACACAGGGTCATCGCCAGCTGCAAACTGGTACGGATCCGAAACCGAAACAGACGGGCGGCCAGATAGTAGAGCGCCGCTTTGACCGGCAATAAAAACAGCAGTAACACCGCCATGCCTAAGCCTTGCCAGCTTGGGATCTCCTCAAGACCGATTTGCAGGAAAAAGCAGATTAAGAACAGTTCGCGCAGATTGAACAATGATTTAGACAGTTCCGATGCGCGTGCATGGCCGGCAAACAGCATCCCGATAATCAGCGCGCCCAGATCCGGCTTCAAGCCGCACCAGCTAAACAGCGCCGCCCCTGGGATCAGGGCGAGGAAAATGCCGCCCAGTACCAAAATCTCATCGTGGCCGAGTTTATCCAGCAGCCGATACAGCACAGGACGGCACAGTGGCAACAGCAGCAGCAATGCCGCCCACGGATGCGGCAATTTACCGGTTGAGGCACTTAAGAAGATGACGGCGAACAGATCTTGAATGACTAAGATCCCAAGGGCCAGTCGGCCATAGGTACTGAGCAGCTCTCCACGCTCTTGCATGGCTTTGACGGCCAGCACCGTGGAGGAAAAACTTAATGCAAAGCCGAGCAGCAGAGCGTTAGAAAAATCCAACTGCATCACCAGCAGCAAGGTGGTGACTTTCAACAAGGTCAAAACCAACGCCACACTTAAGGATGACAGCAGGGTGTAGCCACTGGCGCCGACCAGCACTTCGCGGCGCATCAACAGCCGGATATCCAGCTTGAGACCGATGGTAAACAGCAGCAGAGTTACCCCGAGATCAGCCAGAGCGCTCAGAGGGCTACCGGCACTGAAACCCGCGACATTCAGGCCAAAACCGGCCACTAAAAAACCGATGAGCGGAGGTAAGCCGACACGTTGCACTGCAAAGCCGGCAAAAAAAGCAATACTGATGAGTAGCAGGAGTTGAGAATCTATCATGCGTTCCTTTGCAGGGTCAGAGACACTGACCTGTCCATTAGAGATTAATCAAGCCGTTGCATTGAGTGTTAGTGCATGGCGATAAGGCCCTTAACAAAACACCGCGTTAGCGCGGTGTTTGTGATTATAAAATATCGATGTCAGCCACTGAATCAAAAACATGATTCGGCCTAAACGGCATGGTCTCGATATCGGCATGCTTAGATACCCCAGAGAGCACCAAAACGGTCTCCAGACCGGCCTGAAAGCCTGCCAGAATATCGGTACGCAAGTTATCGCCGATGATCAGGGTGTTTTCGGAGTGCGCCTGCATTTTGTTCAGCGCGGCGCGGATAATCCACGGGCTTGGTTTGCCGACGAAAAACGGCTTACGGCCGGTAATTTTTTCAATTGGGGCGCACAGCGCACCGCAGGCTGGGGCGTAACTTGGGCCGTGGGTATCGGGGTTGGTGGCAATGAAACGCGCGCCATTAGCCACAAAACGCGCGGCTTTATGGATCATATCCCAGTTGTAGGAGCGGGTTTCGCCCACAATCACGAAATCGGGGTTGATATCGGTGATGGTAAAACCGGCTTTATACAGTTCGTGAATTAAGGCGCCTTCTCCGATGACAAACGCTTTTTTCCCTTCCTGACGACGCAGAAAATCGGCGGTCGCCATACCGGCGGTATAGAACACACTTTCTGGTACATCAAGGCCAGCGGAATGAAAGCGGTTAGCCAGATCCTGCGCGGTTTGTACGGGATAGTTGGTTAGGATCACCAGCGGGGTTTCTTGCTCGAGCAGGCGATGTAGGAATTCTTTAGCTCCGGGTACGGCGGTATTGTCGTGCAGTAACACACCGTCAATATCACAGATCACGCTTTTTTTCATGCCATCTCCGAATTAGCACAGGTAGGTGTAGGGCTGCATTATGCGCAGCCCACGAGTATACCACGGAGAAAATGACAACCGGATAAAAGCGGTGAATTATTGCGCCGTTAGCTTATTGTTCCAGCAAACGTTGTAGCAAAATACCATTAAGCATTGAGCGCTTGATGAGGGCAAACGCACCGATGGTCGGCTTGTCATACAGCTCGGAGGCGACCACCGACAGTTTTTGCCGGAATTCTTTGAGTGATTGAGTCTGAATACAGGCTTCAATGGCAGGGAACAGCACTTTTTGCGCTTCGGTAATTTCCCCTGCGATGATCACTTTTTGCGGGTTGAACAGGTTCACTGTAATGGCAATCGCCTGACCGAGTTTGCGGCCCACTTGTTCAATCAGCTCCACCGCCAACAAATCGCCCTTATTGGCCGCGTGACAAATGCTGTAGATATTCAGATCGTCAGCATTGAGCAATTTACTTGGGTAACCGGCTTGCAGCAATTCACGCGCGCGCTGTTCGATAGCGCTGTTGGCAGCGATGGTTTCCAAGCAACCAAAGTTACCGCAGTGACAGCGAGGGCCGAGCGGATCAATCTGGATGTGGCCAATTTCGCCAACGTTACGGTTATAGCCGAGGAAAATCTGGCCATGCACAATAATACCGGCACCGGTACCCCGATGCAGACGAATCAAAATGGAGTCTTCGCAATCGCGGCTGGCACCAAAGTAGTGCTCGGCCAGCGCTAAACTGCGCACATCGTTACCGACAAAACAGCTGACTTCAAAGTGGCGACTTAAGATATCGGCCAGCGGCCAGTGTTGCACGCTAACATGCGGCATGTATTCCACCACACCGGTGTCGGGGTCGACTAAGCCGGGCAGGGTGATGGACATGGCAATCAGTTGGCGAATTTTACGCTGGTGGGTAGCAATAAACTGTTCAATCAGTTCAATCAGCTCTTTTTCCAGCTGCGCCTGATCGTGTTGGAGCAAGATAAAGTGCTCTTCGGCCAGCGATTTACTGCTGAGATCGTAGAGCGAAATCGTGGCATCGCGGCGACCCAAACGCACGGCAATAGAGTGGAATGGCCGGGTTTCGGTGACGATGGAAATAGCGCGGCGACCGCCGGTTGATGCTTGTTGTTCAACCTCTTTGATCAGTCCGCGCTCAAGAAGCTGGCGGGTAATCTTGGTGACACTGGCCGGAGCAAGTTGGCTGTGATCAGCGACTTGGATCCGCGAAATAGGCCCTTGCTGGTCTATCAGGCGGTATACCGCTGCGCTATTGAGTTGTTTAACCAGATCTACGTTACCAATTTGTCCGCCAGTGCTCATAGTTTAGTGCCGCTCAAGCTGTCCGTTAACGATGGTCGCCTTGACTGTAAAGTCACGATCAAACACCGTTATGTTGGCAACTTTGCCGGCTTTAATCTGACCTAAGCGGTCTGCCACGTTAATGGCGCGTGCCGGATACAAAGTGGCCATACGCAGTGCTTCATCCAGTGCGATGCCGATGTGCTCGACGCAGTTTTGTACTGCTTCGATCATGGTCAGTGCGGAGCCGCCCAGAGTGCCGTTTTCATCTACACACTTCCCATCACGGTAATATACTTTTTTACCGACGAAAATGAAGTGGTCAATGTTAGCGCCTGCTGGAGCTGTGGCGTCCGTCACGAGAACCAGTTTCTCGCCTTTCATTTTGTGCGCCAGACGGATGTTGGACCAAGAAACGTGGAAACCGTCAGCAATAATGCCGGTGTACACATCTGGAGTGTCCAAAATCGCGCCAACCATACCCGGCTCACGGCCAGTGATTGGCGGCATGGCGTTGAACAGGTGGGTGGTGAAACTCACGCCGGCAGCAAAGCCTGCGCGGGCTTCGGCGTAGCTGGCGTTGGTGTGGCCACCGGAAACCACAATACCGGAGTCGACCAGCTTACCAATCAGGCTAGCGGGTGCCAGTTCTGGCGCCAAGGTGACTTTGGTCACGGCATCGGCGTGCTCGCAGATATAGTCCACCATTGCTTCATCCGCTGGGCGAATGAAGTCTGGGCTGTGAATCCCTTTTTTCAGGATATTCAGGTATGGCCCTTCTAGGTGCAGACCCAGTGCTTGGTTTTTGTGCGCTTGCAGATAGCTTTCCATCACGGCGATGGCGGTTTTCATTTCGCTATCGCTGGTAGTGATCAAGGTTGGCAGATAGCTGGTGCAACCGGATTTCAGGTTGGCGCGCTGCATGATATGCAGGGTTTCTTCGGTCACGGCATCGTTCAGCATCACACCGCCACAGCCGTTCAGCTGGACATCAATGAAACCCGGGCTGACGTTGGCACCATCCAGATCGACGGTTGCGATCCCCGCCGGCAGTTCGCTCAACGGGCAGACTGACTCGATGACGTCACCGTTAATGATAACCGCATGGTTATCCAGAATGTCATAGCCGGAGTAAACACGGCAATTTGTCAGGGCATATTTCATAGATGACCTTCTTAAATATTGTTGATGTTGGCCGCTTCAAGCTCACGGAAGTATTTAACCGTTTTGACTTTCAGCTCCATGGTTGAAGGCTCGTCACAGACGATCATGGACTTCGGATGCAGTTGCAGAGCGGAAATCGTCCACAGGTGGTTGACGCAGCCTTCAACGGCAGCCTGCAGTGCCAGTGCTTTGGCATGGCCTGTAACCAGGATCATGATCTCTTCGGAGTCCAGCAAAGTGCCGACACCGACAGTCAGGGAGTACTTAGGTACCTGAGTCATGTCGCCGTTAAAGAAACGGGAGTTGGCGATACGGGTATCTTCGGTCAGGGTCTTGATCCGAGTACGTGAAGCCAGAGAAGACGCCGGTTCGTTAAAGGCAATGTGGCCATCGTTGCCGACACCGCCCATAAACAGATTGATTTTACCGTAGGACTTAATTTTCTCTTCGTAACGGCGGCATTCAGCATGAACATCTGCAGCATTACCGTCGAGCAGGTTAATATTTTCTGGTTTAATATCAACGTGGTCGAAGAAATTGCGATGCATGAAAGAATGGTAGCTTTCCGGATGATCTTCCGGTAAACCAACGTACTCATCCATGTTGAAGGTTACGACATTAGCAAAGCTCACTTCACCGGCTTTATGCAGCTGGATCAAGCGCTTATAGGTTGCCAGCGGTGTACCACCGGTCGGTAAACCTAATACGAACGGACGCTCAGCTGTGGGTTTAAAGGCATTAATGCGGTCGGCAATGTAACGGGCTGACCATAATCCAACGTCCTTGGCTGTTGATAGCGGAATTAAGCGCATTGTACACCTCTTAAACTAACCTGAATTGAGTAAAACCGTGTTGTGAGTGAGCTTATCGCAAACCTGAGCATGTTTTGGATGATAAAATAAGTTTTATGATCTGGCTAGCAAATTGCCTGTTTATTACCCCAATGCGGTGATTGTGATCACAAACAAGGTGGTTTTAATTTGCGAGGCAAAATAAAACTCTTACACTCGGTCATACCAAATAAAAGGTGTGTGGAAACATTCAGTTTTGCTTGTGTGACTCGTTTCATAATCAAAACTGAGTAGCGACGGGTAGAGAGCTGGAAGGCAGAAATAATTAGGTTTGGAAACCGAAATAGGGGATACCAACGTGAATATTCTAGGATACTTACAGAGAGTCGGCCGTGCATTGATGGTACCAGTTGCCACTTTGCCTGCTGCTGCAATTTTGATGGGGGTCGGTTACTGGATTGACCCGGTAGCTTGGGGTGGTAACAGCGCACTGGCGGCGTTCTTTATCAAGTCTGGCGCGGCAATTATCGACAACATGTCCGTACTGTTTGCGGTCGGTGTTGCTTACGGTATGTCAAAAGATAAAGACGGTGCTGCGGCACTGACCGGTTTCGTGGGCTACTTAGTCCTGACCACGCTGCTGTCTCCGGGAGCAGTTTCCCAGATCCAGGGTATCCCAATGGATCAGGTACCGGCTGCGTTCGGTAAGATCAACAACCAGTTTATCGGTATTCTGGTCGGTATCATCTCTGCTGAGCTGTATAACCGCTATAGCACTGTAGAACTGCACAAAGCGCTGGCATTCTTCAGCGGCCGTCGTCTGGTTCCAATCCTGACTTCTTTCCTGATGATTGCTGTTGCCTTCGTACTGATGTACGTATGGCCGGTGATTTATAACGGTCTGGTAAGCTTCGGTGAAGGCATCCAGGGTATGGGCGCTGTAGGCGCGGGTATCTATGCATTCTTCAACCGTCTGCTGATCCCGGTAGGTCTGCACCACGCACTGAACTCCGTGTTCTGGTTCGACGTTGCCGGTATTAACGACATCCCTAACTTCCTGGGCGGTCAGGCATCTATCGACGCTGGTAAAGCGGTGCTGGGTGTGACTGGTATGTACCAGGCTGGTTTCTTCCCAATCATGATGTTCGGTCTGCCGGGCGCTGCATTGGCGATTTACCACACTGCTAAGCGTGAAAACCGCGAGAAAGTTGCGTCCATCATGCTGGCTGCTGCGTTCGCCGCGTTCTTCACCGGTGTAACTGAGCCGCTGGAATTCTCCTTCATGTTCGTAGCGCCGGTTCTGTATGTGATCCACGCGCTGTTGACCGGTATCTCTGTATTCATCGCTGCTTCCATGCATTGGATTGCAGGCTTTGGCTTCAGTGCGGGTCTGGTGGATATGGTGCTGTCTTCACGTAACCCGCTGGCCACTCAGTGGTACATGCTGGTTCTGCAAGGCTTTGCCTTCTCCGCGGTGTACTACTTCGTGTTCCGCTTCGCTATCGTTAAGTTCAACCTGAAAACTCCAGGCCGTGAAGATGACGAAGACGAAGAGCTGGTTGAAACTGTGCACAGCACTGACAACCAAGAGCTGGCGAAAAAGTATCTGAAAGCGCTGGGCGGCCATGCCAACCTGACCACTATCGATGCTTGTATCACTCGTCTGCGTCTGACCATGAAAGACCGCAGCATCGCTGATGAGCGTGTACTGAAAGCACTGGGCGCGAAAGGTGTGGTGAAGCTGGGTGAGAACAATCTGCAGATTATTCTGGGCCCACAAGCTGAAATCATCGCGACAGAAATGAAGCGCATCCCTGCGACTGAAGATCTGAGCAACATCAGCATTCCTACCGTAAAAGCGTAATCCGTTTTATCTCTATCTTTGTTTAGTTGTGATTTCCCGGTCCCTTTGGGGCCGGGTTTGACGGCCTGATCACATCTTTTTTCAGGCTCTTGGAGTGTTTTAGGGGGTTTTATGTTGAGATTATCTGCCATTGCTATCGCGACCACGATGGCGTTGACCGGTTGTGCCGGTAGCGGCGACAGCAACCAGACTCTGGTTAACCGTATGGGTAGCCAGTTGAATGTGCAGTACGCAGTACTGGATAACCACGGTGGCGAAAACGGTGTCAACTGTGGCGCGCTGGGTGCCGAGTGGGCGGCGTGTAACAAGGCCACGATTACACTGACCAACAATGGCGGTGAAATCAGCGGTAAAGCATGGACCATCTATTTCCACAGCATCCGCCAAATCCTGGCGGTGGAAAATGAACAATTCAAGATCTCTCACGTAACCGGTGACCTGCATAAACTGGAGCCAACTGACAAGTTTGATGGTTTCCAATCCGGTGAAGTGGTTGAAATTCCTATCATTGGCGAGTACTGGCAGCTGTTTGAAACTGACTTCATGCCACGTTGGTATGTCACCGCCGGTGATGCTAAGCCAAAAGTCATCAGCAATACTGACACTGAAAACGTGAGCGAGTTTTCGGCTCCAATCACCGGTGATAACTGGAAGCGTACCAGCGGTGACAAAAACGTGCTGATGAACGCGCAAACCCGTTACGCTAAGAACCAAGATGTGCCGGTTCTGCCAGCGCAGCAGCTGCGTGGTCAGATCCTGCCAACCCCAGTGGAAGTCACTGTGGGTAAAGCCGATGCCAGCTTGGCAAACGGTATCAATATCCAAACATTGGCTCTGCCAAAAACCACACTGGACGCGGTTAGTGAGCGTTTGGCGCAGTTAGGGGTGACAACCTCTAGCGCAGCGGATGCTTATCCGGTAGACGTGAAAATCAACAAGGCGGCGTTTAAAGGTAAGTGGCAGACCGAAGGGGCCTATACCCTGAAAGTAACACCACAAGGCGCGCAGATTGTGGGTAATGACGCCGCGGGTGCGTTCTATGGCTTGCAGTCTCTGATTTCACTGATCCCGATGGATGGCAGCAAAACTATCGCCACCGTGACTGTGAAGGATATGCCACGCTTTGAACACCGTGGTATGCATGCCGATGTTGGCCGTAACTTCCACAACAAAGAAAGCATTCTGCGTCTGCTGGATCAAATGGCAGCGTACAAGCTGAACAAATTCCACTTCCACCTGAGTGATGATGAAGGCTGGCGTTTGGAGATCCCTGGTCTGCCAGAGCTGACCGACGTGGGTAGCCAGCGTTGCCATGACTTGAGCGAAACTCAGTGTCTGCTGCCTCAGTTGGGCTCAGGTCCTGACAGCAACAACCAAGGTAGTGGCTTCTACAGCAAGCAAGATTATGTGGATATCCTGAAGTACGCCAAGGCGCGTAACATCGAGGTGATCCCAGAGCTGGATATGCCAGCGCACGCGCGTGCGGCGGTCGTATCAATGGAAGCGCGTTACAAGAAACTGATGGCGGAAGGCAAAGAGGCCGAAGCGAACCAGTATCGTCTGCTGGATCCGCAAGATACCTCTAACACGCTGTCTGTACAGTTCTATAACCGCACCAGCTACCTAAACCCGTGCTTGGAATCGTCTCAAGCGTTCGTCGACAAGGTGATCGGTGAAGTGGCGGCGATGCACAAAGAAGCCGGTATGCCGCTGCAAACTTGGCACTTTGGTGGTGACGAAGCGAAGAACATTCGCTTGGGCGGCGGCTTCCAAGATGTGAACGCGGCCGAGAAAGTAGATTGGCGTGGCACGATCGACCAGAGCAAAGAAGACAAGCCATGGGCGAAGTCTCCGGTATGTCAGAAGATGGTCGAAAGTGGCAAGGTTTCCGACTTTGAGCACCTGCCAAGCCAGTTTGCGAAAGAAGTCAGCCAGCTGGTGAACAAGCATGGCATCACTACCATGATGGCGTGGCAAGATGGCCTGAAAGATGCCAGCGGCGCATCTGACTTTGCAACTAAGAAAACCGGTGTGAACTTCTGGGATACCCTGTACTGGGGCGGCTTTGATTCAGCCAATGATTGGGTGAACAAAGGCTACGAGCTGGTGGTCTCTAACCCAGATTACGTGTACTTCGATATGCCATACGAAGTTAACCCGAAAGAGAGCGGTTATTACTGGGCAACCCGTTTCAGCGATGAGCGTAAAGTGTTCGGTTTCGCGCCAGACAACTTGCCACAAAACGCGGAAACCTCAGTAGACCGTGACGGCAACCACTTTAACGCGAAGAGTGATAAGAAGTGGGGCGGCGCGACTGGCGTACAAGGTCAGTTCTGGAGTGAAAGTATCCGTACCGACCCTGGCATGGAATACATGATCTTCCCACGTATGCTGCCACTGGCTGAGCGTGCTTGGCACCAAGCGGATTGGGAGCTGGATTACGTGGCGGGCCGTGAGTTCAAAGGCGGTGAAACCCATTACGTGAACAGCAAAGCGCTGAACCGTGATTGGGCGCGTTTTGCCAACCTGCTGGGTCAGCGTGAGCTGGCGAAGCTGGATGCTGCCGGTGTGCAGTACCGTCTGCCGGTACCGGGTGCGGTAGTGACAGCAGGCGTGTTGGAAGTGAACACTGCGCTGCCGGGTCTGGCGGTTGAATACTCTGCCGACAACGGTAAAACGTGGCAGCGTTACGACGCCGCAGCGAAGCCGACTGTCACTGGCGAAGTACAAGTCCGTACTGTTAGCCCAGATGGCAAGCGTGCTAGCCGTGTAGAGAGCGTTAAATAAGCGTTGAGGTTTATCCCTCGGTAAATTTCCTTACCGGTTGGCCGCCGGTAAGGGAAGCGGTATTGGCCAACTTCCTAAACGGGACATGATTGCCTCCCCGACGCTTGCCACGGGAGGATTTTGGCGGCGAACGCCGTCTTCACACACTTTGTGCATGTTGTGCTCGGTTCAACCCGCCTAATGGCGGGTTTTTTTTCGGTTTTTGTGCAGTATTGTGTCTGCAACAGTTGTTTGCAGCACAGGTATTGTGGATGATACTAGGTTATGTTGTTGCATCACCGCGAGTGAGGGTAAAAAAATGAGTGAGGCTGAAGCCCGCCCGACTAACTTTATCCGTCAGATCATCGATGAAGATCTGGCGTCCGGTAAACATACCAGCGTGCATACCCGTTTTCCGCCGGAGCCAAATGGCTATCTGCATATCGGTCATGCCAAATCTATCTGCCTGAACTTCGGCATTGCCAAGGATTATCAGGGCCAGTGCAACCTGCGCTTTGATGATACCAACCCGGCAAAAGAAGACATGGAGTTCGTGGAATCTATCCAGAACGACGTGAAATGGCTGGGTTTTGAGTGGAGTGGGGATATCTGCTATTCATCCGACTATTTTGATCAGCTGCATCAGTATGCGATTGAGCTGATCCAAAAAGGTCTGGCGTATGTGGATGAGCTGACTGCTGAGCAAATGCGCGAATACCGCGGCACCCTGACTGAGCCGGGTAAAAACAGCCCGTATCGTGATCGCAGCGTAGAAGAGAACTTGGCGCTGTTCGAGAAGATGAAAAACGGTGAGTTTGCCGAAGGTAGCGCGTGTCTGCGTGCCAAAATCGACATGGCCTCTCCGTTCATCGTGATGCGCGATCCGGTTATCTACCGTATCAAGTTTGCCGAGCACCATCAGACCGGCAACAAGTGGTGCATCTACCCGATGTACGATTTCACCCACTGCATTTCCGATGCGCTGGAAGGGATCACTCACTCCATCTGTACGCTGGAGTTCCAAGATAACCGTCGTCTGTACGACTGGGTACTGGATAACATCACCATTCCTTGCCATCCACGTCAGTACGAGTTCTCTCGTCTGAATCTCGAATACGCCATCATGTCTAAGCGTAAGCTGAACCAGTTGGTGACCGAGCAAGTGGTGAGCGGTTGGGACGATCCACGTATGCCGACTATCTCCGGTCTGCGTCGTCGTGGCTATACCCCAGAGTCTATCCGTGAGTTCTGCCGTCGTATCGGTGTGACCAAGCAGGATAACCTGGTGGAGATGTCGGCGCTGGAAGCTTGTATCCGTGAAGATCTGAACGAGAACGCGCCGCGTGCGATGGCGGTTCTTGATCCGGTTCGCGTGGTGATTGAGAACTTGCCAGAAGGTCATCTGGAAGTGCTGCAAGCGCCAGTGCATCCGAACAAAGCGGAAATGGGCACGCGTGAGCTGCCATTTACTCGCGAGATCTTTATCGATCGCGCAGACTTCCGTGAAGAAGCCAATAAGCAGTACAAGCGTCTGGTACTGGGTAAAGAAGTGCGTCTGCGTAATGCGTACGTGATCAAAGCAGAACGCGTTGAGAAAGATGCCGAAGGCAACATCCAGACTATCTTCTGTACTTACGATGCCGATACGCTGGGTAAAGATCCAGCCGATGGCCGTAAAGTGAAGGGCGTGATCCACTGGGTGTCTGCGGATAAAGGTGTGCCGGCTGAAATTCGTGTCTACGACCGTCTGTTCAGCGTGGCTAACCCAGCGGCAGCGGATGATTTCCTGTCGACCATCAACCCAGAGAGCTTAGTGATCCGCCGTGGTGTGGTTGAGCCAAGCTTGGCGCAAGCCCCAGCAGAAAAAGCCTATCAGTTCGAGCGTGAAGGTTACTTCTGCGTGGATAGCAAAGACTCATCTGCGGAGCATCTGGTCTTTAACCGTACTGTGGGTCTGCGCGATACTTATCAAGCAGGCTAAATCACGCAAGCTAAGCCGGTAAGGCGAGTATGGGTTAACCGGTCTTGAGCTCTTGGCCGGTTAATATGCCCAATGATGGCGAATAAAAAAGCGCAGTCTAGACTGCGCTTTTTTTATGTGACTTGTCTTTTAACATCATGTGTGTCGCGGTGATGTCATGCCTATGTCAGTACTATTAACCAGATAACCAGAGCGATCCAGTTAGCGACTGACCGAGGAGAAGCTCGCTGAATCAGTTTTTCGGATCGTGCAGGCTTTCGTTCTGACGGCAGTCGCCATCGGCGCAGTGACCGTACAGGTACAGACTGTGGTTGGTCAGACGGATCCCATAACGCTGGGCAATCTCTTTTTGCCGCTGCTCGATAAAGTCATCACTAAATTCAATCACTTTGCCGCAATCAAGGCAGATCAGGTGATCATGGTGATGTTGCTGGGTCAGTTCGAAGACTGATTTACCGCCTTCAAAGTTGTGGCGGCTGACGATGCCGGCATCATCAAACTGGTTCAGTACACGGTATACCGTAGCCAGACCGATCTCTTCACCCATATCGATCAGCTTTTTATACAGATCTTCCGCACTGATATGCTGACAATCCCCAGTCTGGAGCAGTTCAAGGATTTTCAGCCGCGGTAACGTGACTTTCAGACCGGCTTTTTTTAGCGCAGTATTATTATCTGTCATATATCCAGCGTTCCTGATTTTTTTGGTCTGGGCAGAGGGTATGTCTATCTATCGATATCTCTATGCCGGACGGTTATCTACACCGGACATGGCGACCGGAGTAGAAATGAGAGTGACTAGCATTATAAGAGGTGCGTAACCAAGTTAAAACCGTAAATCCCAGATAAAAACAAAATGGTTGCACAAATGTTATTGTTTGGTAGGGTTTTTGCTCTGTCGATAAGGATAACAGGATAAACCGCATGCCAGCCTTTTTGTTTCGTGCGTGGATCTTCCGTTGGGCGTTGAATCTCTGGCCACCCTTTTTCGGGGCCGGTATTCGTATTCGTCGTCTAGACCGTGATTTTCGCTGTTGCGAAGTGACCTTGGCGTTTCGCTGGTGGAATAAAAACATTAATCGCAGTCAGTTTGGCGGCAGCCTGTTTGCCATGACAGATCCTATTTATGCCTTGATGCTCATTGGGCGATTAGGGCCAGATTACATGGTTTGGGATAAAGCGGCAGACATTGATTTCATTTGCCCAGGCTGGGGTAAACTCACCGCCAGTTTCGAAATCAGTGAAGGTCGCTATGAAGAGATTTTGGCAGCTACCGCCAATGGCGAGAAATGCTTGCCGCAGTTTACGGTGGCAATTAAAGATGCGCAGGGCGAGATAGTTGCACGGGTGAACCGCACGCTGTATGTGCGCCGTAAGCGCAAAATCGAAGAGGTGGTCGCTCCGTTAGATGCGCATCGGCCGAATTTCGCAACGGGTGATAAGCCGCATGAAAAGAATAAAGCCGGCTAAATGCCGGCTTTATTGCGGATGCCTGTTGCCCCATGATGAGGCCGGGCAGCAAGATTGACGTTAGCGAGACATTCGCTATCTAGATTTAGTTATCCAGCTCGGCCAGACACATCTCTTCGTATACTTGCTTCACCCACTTCTCGACACGCTCGGCAGTCAGCTCTGGCTGACGGTCTTCATCGATGCACAGACCGACGAAGTTCTGGTCATCGACCAGTGCCTTAGACGCTTCAAAGTGGTAACCGGCAGTTGGCCAGTGACCAACGATCACGCCACCACGCGCTTCTACGATGTCACGCAGAGAGCCCATTGCGTCACAGAAGTACTCAGCATAGTCTTCTTGATCGCCGCAGCCGAAAATGGCAACCAGCTTGTTGTTGAAATCAATTTCTTCCAGAGTAGGGAAGAAATCATCCCAATCACACTGCGCTTCACCGTAGTACCAAGTTGGGATACCCAGCAGCAGCAGATCGAAGTTGTCGATGTCTTCTTTGCTGCTTTTGGCGATGTCACGTACGTCCACCAGGTGTTTGCCCAGCTGTTTTTGGATCATCTTGGCAATGTTTTCGGTATTGCCGGTATCGCTGCCAAAGAAAATTCCTACACTTGCCATTCTCTTATACCTTAGCGTTCATTTCGGGCTGTCAGTCAGGTTTAGCGCGAATTCTTCCGCATCCAAGCCCAACTTTTCCAGCAAAATTTGTTCGATCAGTTCACTGCGGCTCATTTGTTGCTCGTGAGCCAGCACGTTTAATGCTTCCACCACCCGGCTATCGACTTTCAGTTCAATTCGGCGTAATCCTTTGGATTTATCGCGCTTGAGCTGATTACGCTTATTAATCCGTAACTGTTCATGCCGGGGAAGCGGGTTTGTTTTTGGACGACCGGGACGACGTTCGTCAGCAAACAAATCAAGAGTGGTACGGTCTGTATTTTCTTTTGCCATTTGAACTACAAGTGCTGCTCTTGCTAAGAATCAACCGATACCAGCGCCTTCCCAGTAGAGCTGGATCAGACCTTTGGCAACGAAGCCTGCACATCCAAGAAACAAAACCAGCCAGACAATGCGGCGGCCAAACGGGGGAACATTGCCACGTTTTAGCACGTCCTGAATTGCCATCCCTATAAAAAAGAAGAGGACAATAAAGAATAAATCAAGGCCAATCGCCTCAATAGTTTCCATGTGCTTATAAAGCATGTGGCAATTCCATTTAGCCCGTCAGTTTAAGCCGGAACTATACCATAGCCCTTGTTCCCTGTTAACGGGAATCCGCATTGAGAAAGCGCCGGATTGCGCGTAATACCGCGTCTGGTTTTTCCGCGTGCAGCCAATGTCCGGTTCCCTGAATCACATGGGCTTTCGCTTGTGGAAACTGGCGCAAAATATCGGGGCGGAATTTGTCTTGAATGTAGGGGGAATGTTCGCCTTTGATGAACAGCACCGGTTTATTAAACGGTGTACCTTCATTCCAGCCGACAATCTGCGGATAGTTGTTTTCTAGCTCACGCACGGCAAAGCGCCAGCAGCTCTCATCGCTGGGCGCAAAAGATTTAAGCAAAAACTGGATCACGCCCTCTTCTTTGAGATGGTGGCGCATCAGTTCGGCAGCGTGTGTACGGCGTGCTGGACGCGCTTGGTCGACGGCATGCAGGGCGCTGAACACCTGATCGTGGCGGCGAGTTTGGTAATCTACCGGTGACATATCCAGTACCACCAATTGCTCAACGCGCATTGGTGCGAGCTGGGCAATCTTCATGGCGACTTTGCCCCCCATCGAGTGACCGATGAAGCTCGCTTGCGGGATCTGCAACTGATCCAGCAGTTGCAGCACATCCGCGGCCATGGCCTCATAATTCATCTCTGCGCTATGAAAACTCTGGCCGTGATTACGCAGATCGACCTGAATGATCCGGTAGTCATCAACCAGATCGCGAGCCAGTAAGCCGAGGTTATCCAGCGTGCCGAACAGACCGTGGATCAGCACCAGTACCGGACCTTCTCCCTGTTGTTTGTAGTTGATCATGAGCTAAACCAAGTTGGTGTATAGAGAATCATGGCCTGAGAAGGTATAATCGCCGAGTTATTCATGCAAGAGAACGACATTGGATCGACATGAAAATCATTGAAGTAGACGAAGAGCTGTACCGTATTATTGCGGGTCATACACAGCATATCGGAGAAAGTGCCTCCGACATTTTGCGTCGCATGCTGAATTTATCCCCGAGCAGCGAGCCACGTCCTGCCGGGATCGTGGTCAGCCGTGATGCTGGAAAAGAGTGTTCAGTCGATCGTGTACGGGCCGTGCGCGAGCTGCTGTTGTCAGATGAATATGCCGCCCAGACTAAAGCGATCGGTCGTTTCATGCAGATCCTCTCTTCTTTGTATTCGCTGGATCCAAGCGGATTTACTGCCGCTACAGAAGAGCTGCGCGGTCGTACCCGGGTTTATTTTGCCGAAGATGAGGCAACCTTGTTGCTGCACGGCACCCATACCAAGCCAAAAGCTATTCCGGGTACCCCTTATTGGGTCATTACCAACACCAACTCGGGTCGTAAACGCGCCATGGTCGAGCAGATCATGACGGCGATGCAGTTCCCCGCGGAACTGACGGATAAAGTTTGCGGCACCATCTGAGCGTTAGGGAGTAACGCCGTATGGCAATTCATCCGCGGGCCGGTCAACCGGCCCAGCAAGACGATCTGATCAATATCGGTCAGCTGGTTTCTGAATACTATGTTCTGCAACCGGATCCGAAAAATGCCGCTCATGCGGTACAGTTCGGCACTTCTGGTCATCGGGGCAGCTCGGCCCGCCATAGCTTCAACGAAGCCCATATTCTGGCCATTGCGCAAGCTATTGCTGAAGTGCGCATGAAGCAGGGGATCTTAGGCCCGTGCATCGTGGGTAAAGATACCCATGCCCTGTCTGAGCCGGCCTTTATTTCGGTTTTGGAAGTGCTGATTGCCAATGGCATTCAGGTGATCGTCCAAGAAAATAATGGCTTTACCCCAACCCCAGCGGTTTCCTACACCATTTTGTGCCATAACCGCAGTAACGGTGTGCTGGCTGATGGTATCGTGATCACGCCGTCCCACAATCCACCGGAAGATGGCGGGATCAAATACAATCCGCCTAATGGTGGCCCAGCCGATACCAACCTGACCAAAGCCATTGAGCAGCGCGCCAATGAACTGATTGCGGGCAATCTGGCGGAGGTGCGTCGCATTCCATTTGCGCAGGCCAAGCAAAATGAGCTGCTGCTGGAGCAAGACTTGGTGCAGCCGTACGTTGAAGATCTGGTCAATGTCGTGGACATGGACGCGATCCGTAACGCCGGTCTGAAACTGGGTGTCGATCCGTTGGGTGGTTCGGGTATTGAATACTGGAAGCGTATTGCCGAGCACTACAATCTGGATCTGACGCTGGTGAATGATGCGATCGATCCATCATTCCGTTTTATGTCATTGGATAAAGATGGCGTGATCCGGATGGATTGTTCTTCGCCGTATGCGATGGCCGGTCTGTTAGCGCTGAAAGACAAGTTTGATCTGGCTTTTGGTAACGATCCTGACTATGACCGCCACGGCATCGTGACACCAACCGGCCTGATGAACCCGAACCATTATCTGGCAGTGGCCATCAATTACCTGTTCAGTCATCGTCCACAATGGGGCGAAGAGGTGGGCGTTGGTAAAACGCTGGTTTCCAGTGCGATGATCGATCGCGTGGTTGCGGCACTGGGTCGCCGTCTGGTGGAAGTGCCGGTGGGCTTCAAGTGGTTTGTTGATGGTCTGCATGAAGGCTGGTTAGGCTTTGGTGGCGAAGAAAGTGCCGGAGCCTCCTTCTTGCGCTTTGACGGCACTGCGTGGTCAACCGATAAAGATGGCATCATCATGTGCTTATTGGCGGCGGAAATCACGGCCGTGACCGGCATGAACCCGCAGCAGCATTACGAAAAACTGGCCGAGCAATTTGGCTCGCCATGCTATTCGCGGATTCAGGCGGTCGCCAATAGTCAGCAAAAAGCGATCCTCAGCCGTTTGTCACCAGAGATGGTGAGTGCGGAAACGCTGGCAGGCGATCCAATCATTGCGCGTCTGACTCGTGCTCCGGGTAACAATGCACCGATTGGTGGATTGAAGATCGTGACGCAAAATGGGTGGTTTGCCGCGCGGCCATCCGGTACTGAGGATATCTACAAGATTTATTGTGAAAGCTTTGTCGGCCCAGAGCATCTGGCGCTGATTGAGCAACAAGCCGTGCAAATCATCGATAAGGTGTTGGCGGACGCACAGTAAACGGGCTAGATAATCCCTGTTGTTACCCAAGGCGCAGACTTCCCTCTGCGCCTTTTGTTTTTCATATGTAGCCACAATGCTAAAATATGTAAAATAATTACAGAATGATGCAGATGCTCGTGCTTTTAAACACCAATTGATTAAAAAATGTGTAGTAAACTTACTTTTTCCTGATTACACTGCAAAGACGCAGTCGAAACGGTTCAACTATCGGGAGGAGTATGATGTACCAGAAGTATTCGTTAGCTCAGATTCTTCTGCGCCGCACTGGGGTGCTTATTGCAGGTTCTCTGGCGTTGCCGGTCATGGTCTTCCACCCGAACCGGGCACGCTTTTACAGCTACCTGCACCGGGTGTGGAGCAAAACCAGCAGCAAGCCAGTTTGGTTAGCGAGCTCAGAACGTAGCGTGCGCGATTTTTACTAACTTCGTGATTTACAACGCGCGTTAACACACCGCATTGTCGCGTAGCGACCACCGAATTTGATACAAGAAAGCCTCTCAGCGATGAGAGGCTTTTTTTATGGTCATTTCTGCTGCTCGACGATAAATGTTAAGCTGATGTCAACATTCTGCGGTTGAACCGCATTTTGCGCGATACACTGTGACTATCTGAACCACATGGAGAGGGAACTGATGAGTACGCTGATACCTGTAGGCATAAGTGCCTGTGTGCTAGGGGAGTCGGTTCGCTTTGATGGCGGCCACAAACGCTTGCCATTTGCCACCGATCATCTAAAACCGTATGTCCGTTTTTATCCGGTATGCCCTGAGATGGCGATCGGGATGCCGAGTCCGCGTCCGGCGATCCGTTTGATCCGCGGCGACGAGGGGCTGCAACTCGTCGGCAGCAGCCAAGATCTGAATGTGACCGAGGCAATGCAGGCGTTTTCCCGTGAGAAAGTGGCATCGCTCAGTCATTTATGCGGCTATATCGTGTGCGCTAAATCACCGACCTGCGGTATGGAGCGGGTCAAAGTGTACGATGTAGCCGGTAAAGGAGCGGAAAAAGTCGGCGTGGGTTTGTATACGCAAGAGTTGATGCGCCAGATGCCGTGGTTGCCGGTAGAAGAAGATGGCCGACTCAACGATCCGGTGCTGCGTGAAAATTTCGTGACGCGCATTTTTGCGCTGCATGACTTTTATCGTCAGTGTGAGGCGGGGATGACGCGCGGTAAGCTGGTGGCATTTCATAGCCGTTATAAGTTGTTGATTATGGCCCACTCGCAGGCCGATTATCGCGCTTTGGGCCGCCGTGTGGCCGATCTGGACGCGATGCCGTTTGACGAGTTGTTGATTACCTATCGGGATCACCTGATGCAGGCCCTCAGCAAGCGACCAACGCGGAAAAATCATTCCAATGTGCTGCAACATATTCAAGGTTATTTCAGCCGCCAGCTCTCATCACGGCAGCGTAAAGAGCTGTCGCATCTGATCGATCGCTATCGCCGTGGAACTCAGCCGTTATTGGCGCCTTTAACCTTATTACGCCACTATCTGGAAGAGCATCCCGATCCTTATCTGACTCAGCAAGTCTATTTCGAACCCTATCCGGAGGCGTTGTTGCTACGCTATGGCAGTTAATCAGACGCTCAGTCACTCAACGCCACACCATCTGGTGTGGCTACGCACCGATCTGCGCTTGACCGACAACCGTGCATTACACGCGGCGTGCGCCGATCCACATGCTCGTGTCTCGCTGCTGTTTATCGCAACGCCCACGCAGTGGCAGCAGCATGATATGGCGCCACGCCAAGCCGAATTTATCCGGCAAAACCTGTGCCTGTTGGCGCAGGAAGCGGCGCAGCGCAATCTCGGTTTTCTCTACCGTGAAGTGCCAGATTTCGCGGCTATACCCGCAACCTTGCAACAGCTGGTTGACGAGCAGGGGATTACGCACCTGTATGCTAACTGCCAGTATGAGCTCAATGAGCAGCGTAGAGATAGTCAGGTCGGTGCGTTACTTGGTGCTAGGTTGCCGATGACGTGGTGCGATGATGCACTGTTGGCCGCGCCTGGCACGGTGCGTACTGGGCAGGGCGAGATGTATAAGGTGTATACGCCATTTCGGCGTGCGCTGCTGGGGTTATTGGCGCAGCTGGATACCGCAAGCTTGCCAGCCCCTGTATGTCGGGCTCCGTGGATGACCACCCGTCCAGCCGACCCCGTTACGCCGTTTAGCTATCCGTGTCAGGACAACCCATTGTTTGTGGCCGGAGAAGCAGCCGCGTTGCAGCGCCTGCGAACCTTTTGCCTGCAGCAAGTGGTGCATTACCACGAACAGCGCGATTGTCCGGCACTGCCTGCAACCAGCTTGCTTTCGGCGTATTTGACGTGCGGCGTGCTTTCGGTGCGCCAATGCCTGAACCGATTGCGATTGGAGCATCCACATACTTACCTACTGCCAGAGAGCGGCGCTTTTAGTTGGCTCAATGAGCTTATCTGGCGTGAGTTTTATCATCATTTGTTGGCGGCATTTCCTGATTTGTGCCGTGGGCGCCCATTTATCCCATGGACCGATCATGTCCAGTGGTCTACCGATCTAGAGCATCTGCAAGCATGGCAACGCGGTCAAACCGGCTATCCGATTGTGGATGCGGCGATGCGCCAGCTTAATCAGACCGGCTGGATGCACAATCGGCTACGCATGATCAGCGCAGGCTTTTTGGTCAAGGATCTGCTGCTGAATTGGCGTTGGGGCGAACGTTATTTTATGTCTCAGCTGGTGGATGGCTCGTTGGCGGCCAATAACGGCGGCTGGCAGTGGTCAGCGTCTACCGGTACCGATGCCGCCCCCTATTTCCGCATCTTTAATCCCACCACCCAAGGGGAGCGCTTTGATCCCGAGGGGCAATTTATTCGTCAGTGGGTGCCTGAGTTGGCCGCAGTGCCAGATCGTTGGGTACATAACCCGCATACATGGGCTGCCAAGCAAGGGGTGAGCTTAGATTATCCGTCGCCGCTGGTGGAGCATGCCAACGCTAGAAAGCAAACGCTGGCCGCCTATGAAATGGCACGTAACCTCTTTTCGGCCTCAGCGCAGTGAATCTTCATGCTATGATGCCATTACGTGAGAGAACAGACAGAAAACTATGCAAAATACAGAACTGGAACAGATACTTAACAGCGAATTGAATGTCAGTGCCATCCGCGACTATTGCCCAAATGGGTTACAAGTTGCTGGGCGCTCGGAAATTCACTCGGTTGTCACCGGTGTCACCGCCAGTCAGGCGTTACTGGATGCAGCATTGGATCTGAACGCAGATGCCGTCTTGGTTCACCATGGTTATTTCTGGAAAAACGAGTCGCCAGTCATCAAAGGCATGAAGCGTGAACGTTTGAAGACCTTGCTGGCCAACGATATCAATCTACTGGCATACCACTTGCCGCTCGATGTGCACCCTGTATTGGGGAACAACGCCCAATTAGCCCAGCATCTGGGTATCGAAGTGGCGGGGGGATTAGAGCCGGATAACCGCTACTCGGTTGCCTTGCATGGCAGTTTTGCCGCACCGGTGACCGCGCAGCAGCTAAGCGAGCGTTTAACCGATGTACTCAATCGCACCCCACTGCACTGTGCCAGTGAACAAGCTCCAGATCTGATCCGCACCGTGGCTTGGTGTACCGGTGGCGGTCAAAGTTATATCGAGCTGGCTGCTGAAGCAGGTGTCGATGCCTTCATCAGTGGCGAAGCCTCAGAGCAAACCGTACATATTGCGCGTGAGATGGGCATGCATTTCTTTGCGGCCGGCCATCATGCGACAGAACGTTTCGGGGTAAAAGCGCTGGGTAAATGGCTGCATAGTGCCTATGGCTTGCATGTCACTTTCATCGATATCCCTAATCCAGTTTAATAATAACCAAATCAATAGATTAGCTAACAGAGTATCGATTTAATCTAGATAACCCTGTTGGCTAGTCTCTTTTTATATAAAGCATTGTGCATACGGTCACTATGGTGAAATATTCAGAAGGTAGTCTGTGATTCCTTGCAGGCTGCCTGCAATTTCATTGGCAATCATTGATTGCATATAAGAAATTTATTCTTTTTATTTCATATAGATACACGGAAGAGGGCTTGCTGATGGATAAAGTGCAAGTATGTTTAGTGACCGGTGGTGCAGGTGGGATTGGACGTGAAATCTGCCGCCGGATGGCAGCGGATGGCTATACTGTCGTTGCCGGTTGTACCAGTCTGGATGGCGCTAATGCCAAGGCATTTGCCGCAGAAATAGAACAAGATCGCTTGAATATCCGTTTGCAGGCATTTGATGTCAGTGATTTCGATGCTTGTCAGCGTACGATTATGGATATTGAAGAGTCGGTCGGGCCTATCGCCGTGCTGGTGAATAACGCCGGGATCACGCGTGATGGTACCTTGCGCAAAATGAACCGTGCGCAGTGGGACGAGGTGTTATCCGTTAATTTGGATAGCGTATTTAACTTATCCCGCGCTGTGATCAATCCGATGCTGGAGCGCCAGTACGGTCGGATCATTAACATTTCGTCCATTAATGGGCAAAAAGGGCAGTTTGGTCAGTGTAACTACGCGGCGGCCAAAGCGGCGATGTACGGTTTTAGCAAATCATTGGCGCAAGAAACGGCAGCCAAAGGGATCACCGTGAACTGTATCTCTCCGGGGTACATTGAAACTGACATGATCCTCGCGATTGATGAAAACATCCGTGACAGCATCCGCAAGCAAATTCCAGTGCAGCGCTTTGGCCAGCCATCGGAAGTCGCGCGCTCTGTTGCCTTCTTGGCTGCCCCAGAGGCGGGGTTTATCACCGGCTCTAATCTGGCCATGAACGGCGGCCAGTACATGGATTAATGCGCGTTATTAACCCATGTGTTACGAACATCCGAACCCCGCTGATGCGGGGTTTTCTTTTTCTATCTTTGTGTCAGACGTTTTTTAAAAAAGAACAAGGCAGCGAAATGCTGCCTTGGAAAGAATGGGTTTACATTTGCTGGCTATTTACTGGCTCAGTACGGCCAATAACCAGTCTAGCCATTATGTATCCGCGAAAGGGTTATTCGCGTTCATGCATGGCGTGAAATTCACGCTGGGTTTCACCGGTGTACAGCTGACGCGGACGCGCGATACGCAGTGCACTGCCTTCACTGTGCATTTCATTCCAGTGCGCAATCCAGCCAACGGTACGGGCAATCGCGAAGATAACCGTAAACATTGAGGTTGGGATGCCCATCGCTTTCAGGATGATACCGGAATAGAAATCGACGTTCGGGTAGAGTTTCTTCTCGATAAAGTACGGATCAGACAGCGCAATGCGCTCCAATTCCATCGCCACATCTAACAGTGGATCTTGGATATTCAGCGTCTTCAATACTTCATGGCAGGTATCGCGCATTACGGTGGCGCGTGGGTCATAGTTTTTGTAAACGCGGTGACCAAAGCCCATCAGACGGAATGGATCATTCTTGTCTTTGGCGCGTGCGATAAACTCAGGAATACGTTCTACCGAACCGATTTGCATCAGCATATTCAGACAGGCTTCGTTAGCGCCACCGTGAGCTGGTCCCCACAACGAGGCAATCCCCGCCGCAATACAGGCAAATGGATTGGCACCGGAAGAACCCGCGGTACGCACCGTTGAGGTTGACGCATTTTGTTCGTGGTCCGCGTGCAGGATCAGGATCTTATCCATTGCGCGCGCCAATACTGGATTGACTTCATATTCTTCACATGGTGTAGCGAACATCATGTACAGGAAGTTGGCGGCGTAGGAGAGATCGTTGCGTGGGTAAATGAAAGGCTGACCGATAGAATACTTGTAACACATGGCCGCGAGAGTAGGCATCTTCGATAGCAGACGGAACGCCGCAATGGCGCGGTGATCGTCGTTATTGATATCCAAAGAGTCATGGTAGAACGCGGCTAACGCACCGCTCACCCCGCACATAACCGCCATTGGGTGGGCGTCGCGACGGAAACCGTGGAAGAAGCTGGAGATCTGTTCGTGCACCATGGTGTGGCGTTTGACGGTATGGATGAAGCGTTCATACTGCGCTTTGGTCGGCACTTCACCGTACAGCAGGATGTAACACACTTCCAGATAGTCAGATTTGTTCGCCAGTTGGTCAATCGGGAAACCACGGTGCAGCAGCACACCGATATCGCCATCGATATAGGTGATTTTTGATTCGCAGGCAGCGGTGGACATAAAGCCGGGATCGAACGTGAACAGGCCGTGAGCGCCCAGCGGACGTACATCGACCACATCGTTTCCTAATGAGCCTTTATATACAGGTAACTCGATGGACTCACTGTCGCTCAATCGCAGAGTGACTTTTTGTTCTGCCATAACATTCTCCTTTGCTCTTATTTTTTGTCCTGATGCAGATCTAGCTTTGTGGTTGAGTTACCAGTGGTGTGTTGAGCCAATGCACGTTACGTCACCAAGCTAGTCCGAATTTTCCTCTTTCCAATGTTGCACAACTTAACAGGGAGGAAAAGAGGTATCTGGATAAACTTTGCACACCAGTCGAATTCGGGTGAGTATTTTGTAACCGACGCTTAGCATACATGTCAATTTGCTTTGCTGTATTTATAAAAAGAGCAAAACACGGTCTATGTCTCATAGTTTGTTTAAAAATTATTAACAACTCTTTCCTGAATTGTAATGAATGATGGTGAAAAGTATACTTGGCTCGGGTCTTCAGGTTAATGAAAGTATTGCCTAAATGTAAATGGATTTGGCGTTGCAGGCGTATCACCACCCAACACACCTCGCCCGGCGGTATGCTGAAACGCAAAAATGACTCCTGTTTACCCGGTAACTTTCAATAACCTGAAGGTTAGATAAGGAAAACAAACAGAGCTCAATGGAGCGGCGTGGGCAGAACCGTGAATAAGCAAAGACCTGTTAATCTTGATCTGAAAACGATCAGCTTCCCGATAACCGCAATCGCCTCGATTCTCCATCGGGTGAGCGGTGTCATTACCTTCATCGTATTGGGGATTTTGTTATGGCTGTTGTCCCTGTCGCTCTCCTCTGAGCAAGGGTTCGCACAGGCGCAAGCCATTACCGATACCTTCCTTGTTAAATTCATTTTGTGGGGCATTTTGACGGCGCTGGCCTACCATGTGGTTGGCGGGGTACGTCACCTATTAATGGATTTAGGTTTTGGTGAAGAAAACTTGGCGGTTGCTAGCCGCAGTGCGCGGATTGCCTTTGCCATTACCATCGTTTTATCACTGCTTGCGGGGGTGCTGGTATGGTAACGAATGCCACTGCGTTTGGCCGAAGCGGCGTGCAAGATTGGATCTTGCTGCGAGCCACTGCCATCATCATGACGTTGTACATCCTCTATTTATTAGGTTTCATCGTTTCCGCCCCGGAAATGACGTACGGGATCTGGAAGAACTTCTTTACCTTTGGCATCACGCAAGTGTTCACCATTTTGGCTGCCGTGTGTGTGCTGGTTCATGCCTGGATTGGACTTTGGCAGGTGTTAACCGATTACATCAAACCGGTCGCTTTACGTCTGGTTTTGCAGTTTGTGGTGGTGTTGGTACTGATGGTGTACCTGATTTCCACAGTCGTTATTGTGTGGGGGGCTTAAGGTGAATATAACAACAAAAGAATTTGATGCAGTCGTGATTGGTGCAGGTGGCGCAGGCATGCGCGCAGCGCTGCAGATTTCCCAGTCCGGTTTGAGCTGTGCGCTAATCTCAAAAGTTTTCCCAACCCGCTCCCATACTGTATCGGCACAAGGTGGGATCACCGTGGCGCTGGGCAATGCCCATGAAGATAACTGGGAATGGCACATGTACGATACGGTAAAAGGCTCCGATTACATCGGGGACCAAAATGCCATCGAATATATGTGTAAAACCGGCCCAGAGGCGATTTTAGAGCTGGAGAACATGGGCTTGCCCTTCTCCCGTTTTGATAATGGCCGCGTCTATCAGCGTCCTTTTGGTGGCCAATCAAAAAATTTCGGTGGTGAGCAGGCGGCGCGTACGGCGGCGGCCGCTGACCGTACTGGACATGCGTTATTGCATACCCTGTATCAACAGAATATCAAAAATAAAACCACCATCTTCTCTGAATGGTATGCATTGGATCTGGTGAAAAACCAAGATGGCGTGATTCAAGGATGTACAGCAATTTGTTTGGAAACCGGTGAAACCGTCTATTTCAAAGCCAAAGCGACAGTGCTGGCCACGGGTGGTGCTGGGCGTATTTTCGCTTCGACCACCAACGCCCACATTAATACCGGTGATGGCGTCGGGATGGCGGTGCGCGCTGGGGTGCCGTTACAAGATATGGAAATGTGGCAATTCCACCCAACCGGTATTGCCGGTGCGGGCGTACTGGTTACTGAAGGCTGTCGCGGTGAAGGTGGCTACCTGCTGAATAAGCACGGTGAACGCTTTATGGAGCGTTATGCGCCGAATGCCAAAGACTTGGCCGGTCGTGATGTGGTCGCGCGCTCTATGATGATTGAAATTCGTGAAGGGCGCGGCTGTGACGGTCCGTGGGGGCCGCATATCAAGCTCAAACTCGATCATTTGGGTAAAGAGGTACTGGAATCTCGCCTGCCAGGGATCTGTGAATTGTCACGCACCTTTGCCCATGTCGATCCGGTCAATGAGCCGATTCCGGTGATCCCAACTTGTCACTATATGATGGGCGGGATCCCGACTCAGGTCAGTGGACAAGCGGTGGGGCAAACCGCGGATGGGCGTGATGTTGATATCCAAGGGTTGTTTGCCGTCGGTGAGATTGCCTGTGTATCAGTGCACGGGGCGAACCGTCTGGGAGGGAACTCGCTGCTGGATCTGGTGGTCTTTGGCCGAGCAACCGGTTTGCACCTTGGTGAAACGCTGGCGGCGCAAAGTGAAGCCCGTGCGGCCAGTGAGTCAGATATCGAGGCATCGTTGGCGCGCGTGAATCGTTGGAACAGTACCCGTAACGGCGAAGACCCAGTACAAATCCGTAAAGATCTGCAAAGCTGCATGCAGCGAAATTTCTCGGTATTCCGAGAAGGTGCGGCGATGGCTGAGGGGCTCGAAGAGCTCAAAACCATTCGTGAGCGTCTGAAGACCGCACGTTTGGATGATACATCCTCTGACTTTAATACCCAGCGGGTAGAGTGTCTGGAGTTGGATAACCTGATGGATACGGCTTATGCCACCGCGCTGGCGGCTAACTTCCGTACCGAAAGTCGTGGTGCGCATTGCCGCTTTGACTACCCAGATCGTGATGACCAGCAGTGGCTGTGCCACTCTCTGTACAATCCGGTCACCGACAGCATGAGTCGTCGTCAGGTTAACATGGAGCCGACATTGCGTCCGGCCTTCCCTCCGAAAGCACGTACCTATTAAGGGAATAAGGAGTCAGGGTATGCAAGTGCAGTTTTCGATTTACCGCTATAACCCAGAAACCGATAAGGCGCCTTATATGCAAACGTTGCGCCTGGAAACGGAAGACGGGCGAGACATGATGGTGCTGGACGCGCTTATCAAGTTAAAAGAACAGGACCCGACCTTAGCCTTTCGCCGTTCGTGCCGTGAAGGGGTGTGTGGCTCTGACGGCATTAACATGAACGGCAAAAATGGGCTGGCCTGTATTACGCCGTTATCGGCGTTGACGGGCAGTGGTCAACAGACCATTGTGATCCGGCCATTGCCGGGCTTACCCGTGATCCGCGATTTGATTGTCGACATGGGCCAGTTTTATACCCAGTACGAGAAAATCAAACCGTACCTGATTAACGATGGTAAGCAGCAGCCTGAACGTGAGTTTATTCAGACGCCTGCACAGCGTGAGCATCTCGATGGTTTGTATGAGTGTATCTTGTGTGCCTGTTGCTCGACCTCGTGCCCGTCGTTCTGGTGGAATCCGGACAAATTTGTCGGTCCTGCCGGTTTACTGGCAGCATACCGTTTCCTGATTGACAGTCGTGACACCGCCACAGCAGAGCGTTTGGCTGATTTAGATGATGCTTTCAGTGTATTCCGCTGCCATGGAATTATGAATTGCGTTAATGTATGTCCTAAAGGATTAAATCCTACCAAAGCAATTGGACATATTAAGTCTATGCTGTTGCAAAAAGCGGTTTAAGTACGGTAAGCCATCAGTCGGATAGGGTAAATAGACGGAACGGTTCAGCCGATTAAGCGCACAAAAGATTGTGATATGTTGCGCGCTGATTGAAATTGTTGAACGAATACGTTAACTATCTGCGGTGAAAGCAAAAAGAAGAGAGCTCGGGTTTCCCGTCCGAGCACCATACCGGCTCTCGGTGAACGTCCGGGTATCCACATCCGGTCGGCTCACCGAGTTTCGGTATAAAACACCACGGCAAAACAACAAAATATATAAAAGGGATTAAGATGGAAAACGGAGTCATTCAGGACTGGTTGGACTCTTCCCCGCTGGCGGGCGCCAACCAAACCTATATCGAACAACTCTATGAAGATTACCTCACTGATCCTGCGTCGGTAGATGAGAACTGGCGGGCTATTTTTGATAGCTTGCCTGTCGTGAGTGTGGCCGCTGAGCAGCCCCATTCTCGGGTACGCGACTATTTCCGCAAACTGGCCCAAGAGCCAGCGCGTTACCGTCATACCCAAGCCGATCCTGAGGCAGACGTTAAACAGGTGCGGGTTCTGCAACTGATTAACGCATTCCGTTTTCGCGGTCATCAGCAGGCCACACTGGATCCGCTGGGGCTGTGGAAGCAAGACCCTGTCGCTGATCTTGACCCTGCATTCCATAACCTGACCGCCGATGATTTTGGCTCCGTCTTCAATGTCGGCTCTTTTGCTTGTGGGCAAGAGAGTCTGCCGTTATCTGCACTCTACCAAGCGCTGAATGAAACCTATTGTGGCTCGGTGGGCGCAGAGTACATGCACATCACCAGTACCGAAGAAAAACGTTGGATTCAGCAGCGTCTGGAGTCGGTACAAGGTAAACCCGAATTTACGCCATTGGAACAGCGTACCTTCCTGTCAGAATTGACCGCCGCAGAAGGCCTTGAGCGTTATATCGGGGCGCGTTTCCCAGGCGCGAAGCGTTTCTCGCTGGAAGGTGGCGATGCCATGATCCCGCTGGTTAAAGAGTTGATCCGTGGCTCGGCCCAGCATGGTGCCCGTGAAGTGGTGCTGGGAATGGCGCACCGTGGCCGCTTGAACATGCTGGTTAACGTGCTGGGTAAAAAACCGGCAGACTTATTTGATGCTTTTGCCGGTAAGCATGATGAAGGCTGGGGTACTGGGGATGTGAAATATCACCAAGGCTTCTCGTCTGACTTTGCCACCGAGCACGGCACCGTGCACTTGGCGCTGGCATTTAACCCATCGCACCTTGAGATTGTAAATCCGGTGGTCGTGGGCTCAGTGCGTGCACGCCAAGATCGCCTAGGCGATCATGAAGGCAGCACGGTATTACCGATCACCATTCATGGCGATTCGGCGATTGCCGGTCAAGGGGTGGTGCAAGAAACCTTTAACATGTCGCAGGCGCGTGGTTACAAAGTGGGCGGCACCATTCGGATTGTGATTAACAACCAAATTGGTTTTACCACCTCGAACCCGAAAGATACACGTTCGACACAATACTGCACTGACATTGCCAAAATGGTGCAGGCACCGATTTTCCACGTTAATGCAGATGATCCTGAAGCGGTCGCGTTTGTCGCTCGTTTGGCATTGGATTATCGCTTTACCTTCAAGCGTGATGTGATGATTGATCTGGTTTGTTATCGCCGTCATGGTCATAACGAAGCGGATGAGCCGAATGCTACGCAGCCGCTGATGTACCAGAAGATCAAAAAGCATCCGACACCACGTAAGATTTATGCCGATCGACTCATCGAAAGTGGCCTGATTTTGCAAGAAGATGCCACCGAAATGGTCAATAACTATCGCGATGCGCTGGATAAAGGCGATTGCGTGGTGCCAGAGTGGCGTCCGATGCAGATGCACTCGGTTGACTGGGCGCCGTATTTGAATCATGAGTGGGATATGGCGTATCCGGCAGGGGTGGAATTATCCCGCTTGCAGGATTTGGGGCGTCGCGTTTGTCAGTACCCAGAAAGTCATGTGCTGCATCCACGAGTAGAGAAAATTTACGCCGATCGCCGTGAAATGAGCGAAGGCCTGCGTCCACTGGATTGGGGCTTTGCCGAAACACTGGCGTATGCCACATTGTTGGATGAGTCTGTGAATGTACGCTTGTCTGGACAGGATGCTGGGCGCGGTACTTTCTTCCATCGTCACGCGGTATTACACAACCAAAACGATGCCAGCATTTATCAGCCACTGACGCATATCCATAATGGCCAAGGCAAATTCGAAGTCTGGGATTCCGTGCTGTCAGAAGCGGCGGTGCTGGCTTTTGAATACGGTTATGCCACGGCAGAGCCGCGCTCGCTGGTCATTTGGGAAGCGCAGTTTGGTGATTTTGCCAACGGCGCTCAAGTGGTGATTGATCAGTTCATCAGCTCGGGTGAGCAAAAATGGGGTCGGATGTGTGGTGTGACACTGCTGTTACCACACGGCTACGAAGGCCAAGGCCCAGAGCACTCGTCGGCCCGTTTAGAGCGTTATTTACAGCTGTGCGCTGAGCAAAATATGCAGGTGTGCGTGCCGTCAACGCCAGCGCAGGTTTACCATATGCTGCGTCGCCAGATGGTTCGTCCAATGCGTCGTCCGCTGGTGGTCATGTCTCCGAAATCCTTGCTGCGCCATCCACTGGCAGTTTCTAGTCTCGAAGAATTGGCCAACGGGCAATTCTTGCCTGCGATTGGCGAGATTGATGCGTTGGATCCGGCCAAGGTGCGTCGCGTTGTGCTGTGCTCCGGTAAGGTGTACTACGACTTGCTGGAACAGCGCCGTAAGAATGAACAGACTGACGTGGCGATTATCCGGATTGAACAACTCTATCCGTTCCCATACGAGAGCGTGCGTGCACTGCTCAGTGCCTACACCCACGTGACCGATTATGTCTGGTGCCAAGAAGAGCCGTTGAACCAAGGTGCCTGGTATTGCAGTCAGCATAATCTGCGTCAGGTGATCCCGGCGGGGGCGACGCTGAATTATGCCGGTCGTCCGGCATCCGCGTCACCGGCGGTCGGTTACATGTCACTGCATACCCAACAACAAAAGAACCTGGTTGACGATGCCTTGCGCACGGAATAAGAACAAATAACGAAGGATTTTTTATGAGCAGCATAGATATTTTAGTTCCGGATCTGCCTGAATCCGTTGCCGATGCCACCATCGCAACCTGGCATAAAAAACCGGGTGATAGCGTCGCACGTGACGAAGTGATCGTCGAAATCGAAACCGACAAAGTGGTACTGGAAGTACCAGCAACCGATGATGGCGTGCTGGACGTGGTGCTGGAAGAGGAAGGGGCGACTGTTACCGGTCGTCAGCTGATTGGTCGTGTGCGTCCGGTTGCTGTGGCCGGTGAACCGACCGCCGCCAAACTGTCTGAACCGGTGGCGACTCCGGCGCAGCGTCACACTGCCGCGCTGACTGAAGAAAGCTCCGATGCGTTAAGTCCTGCGGTGCGCCGTATGGTCGCGGAGCACAATCTGGATCCTGCCAAAATCAAAGGCTCTGGCGTCGGTGGCCGCATTACGCGTGAAGACGTAGAAACATATGTCACTGAGATGCGCAAAGCCCAGCCTGCGGCCGCGCAAGCACCAACTGCGGTCGCTGCAGCCCCAGCATTGCTGGCCGGTCGCAGTGAAAAACGTGTGCCAATGACCCGTTTACGTAAGCGTATCGCTGAACGCTTGCTGGAAGCCAAAAACACCACCGCAATGTTGACGACTTTCAATGAAGTCAATATGAAGCCAATCATGACGCTGCGTAAGCAGTATTGTGAGGTGTTTGAGAAGCGCCACGGTGTGCGTCTGGGCTTTATGTCGTTTTATGTGAAAGCGGTGGTTGAGGCGTTAAAACGCTTCCCAGAAATCAATGCCTCGATTGATGGCGACGATATCGTGTATCACAACTATTTTGATCTCAGCATGGCGGTGTCTACGCCACGTGGTCTGGTAACGCCGGTACTGCGTGACTGCGATACATTGAGCCTGGCGGATATCGAAAAGAGCATCAAAGTATTGGCTGAGAAAGGTCGTGACGGCAAGCTGACCGTGGACGACTTGACCGGTGGTAATTTCACCATTACCAATGGCGGGGTGTTTGGCTCCCTGATGTCAACGCCAATCATTAACCCGCCACAAAGTGCGATTCTGGGTATGCATGCCATCAAAGATCGCCCTATGGCGGTAGACGGTAAGGTTGAGATCCTGCCGATGATGTATCTGGCACTGTCTTACGATCACCGTTTGATTGATGGTCGTGAGTCCGTCAGCTTCTTGGTGGCGGTGAAGGATCTGCTGGAAGACCCAACCCGTTTACTTCTGGACGTATAAGCGATATCGGGCCCGGAACCCGAGAAGATCCCGGGCCCAGTTTCAGTGGTGACCCCCTAGGACAATATAACTAACATGGATAGAGCATCATGAATTTGCACGAATATCAGGGTAAGCAGCTGTTTGCTCAGTATGGTCTGCCCGTATCAGAAGGCTATGCCTGTAGCAGCCAGCATGAAGCGGTTGAGGCAGCTGATAAAATTGGCGGTGACCACTGGGTGGTAAAATGTCAGGTTCATGCGGGTGGACGTGGCAAAGCGGGCGGCGTCAAGCTGGCGCGCTCGAAGGACGAGATCCGCGAGTTTGCCCAGAAATGGTTGGGTAAAAATCTGGTCACGTACCAGACTGATGCCAAGGGGCAACCTGTTAACAAGATCTTGGTCGAAAGCTGCACTGATATCGCCAAAGAGCTGTATCTGGGCGCTGTCGTCGATCGCGCGAGTCGTCGTGTGGTGTTCATGGCGTCGACCGAAGGCGGCGTGGAAATTGAGAAAGTGGCCGCTGAAACGCCGGAGCTTATCCATAAAGCGGCGCTTGATCCTATCTGTGGTCCACAACCTTACCAAGGTCGTGAGCTGGCGTTTAAGCTGGGGTTAACCGGCGATCAAATCCGTCAGTTCACCAAGATTTTCATGGGCCTCGGTCAGCTGTTTTTGGATAAAGATCTGGCACTGATTGAAGTCAACCCATTGGTGATCACCGCACAGGGCAATCTGCACTGTCTGGATGCCAAAGTGGTGGTGGACTCCAATGCGCTGTATCGCCAACCGCAACTGCGTGAGATGCAAGACCCATCTCAGGAAGATGCACGGGAAGCGCATGCCGCACAGTGGGAAATCAACTATGTGGCGCTGGAAGGCAATATCGGTTGCATGGTCAATGGCGCCGGTCTGGCCATGGGCACCATGGATATCGTGAAATTACACGGCGGCGCGCCAGCAAACTTCCTTGACGTAGGCGGTGGCGCAACCAAAGAGCGTGTTACCGAAGCGTTTAAAATTATTCTGTCCGACGATAATGTCAAAGCGGTACTGGTGAATATCTTTGGCGGTATTGTCCGTTGCGATTTGATTGCCGACGGTATTATTGGCGCTGTAGAAGAAGTGGGCGTCAGCATTCCGGTGGTGGTACGTCTGGAAGGTAACAATGCCGAGCTGGGAGCCAAGAAACTGGCTGACAGTGGTTTGAATATCATCGCAGCAACCAGTTTGACCGATGCTGCACAGCGTGTCGTTCATGCAGCGGAGGGCAAATAATGTCTATTCTGATTGATAAAAATACCAAGGTTATTTGCCAAGGTTTTACCGGTGGGCAAGGCACGTTCCACTCTGAGCAAGCGCTGGCATACGGCACCCAGCTGGTTGGGGGCGTGTCACCGGGTAAAGGCGGGACTTATCATCTGGGATTGCCGGTATTTAATACCGTGCGTGATGCGGTCGAAACGACGGGTGCGACCGCCTCGGTGATTTACGTTCCGGCGCCGTTTTGTAAAGATGCCATCTTGGAAGCTATCGATGCTGGGATCCAGTTGATCGTCTGTATCACGGAAGGGATCCCGACGCTGGATATGCTGCAGGTGAAAATGCGTCTGGAGCAAACTGGCGTGCGCATGATTGGGCCAAACTGTCCGGGCGTGATCACGCCGGGTCAGTGCAAGATTGGTATCATGCCGGGTCATATTCACCTGCCGGGCCGTGTTGGGATTGTTTCGCGCTCCGGTACGTTGACGTATGAAGCGGTTAAGCAGACCACCGATGAAGGTTTTGGTCAGTCTAGCTGTGTTGGTATCGGTGGCGACCCGATCCCAGGTTCGACCTTTATCGATATTTTGCGTTTGTTCCAAGACGATCCGCAAACAGAAGCGATTGTGATGATAGGTGAGATTGGCGGCAGCGCGGAAGAAGAGGCGGCGGCCTTTATCAAAGCGAATGTCACTAAACCGGTGGTGTCTTACATTGCGGGTGTTACTGCGCCAAAAGGCAAACGTATGGGCCATGCGGGGGCGATTATCTCTGGCGGCAAAGGCACGGCGGATGAAAAATTCGCTGCGCTGGAAGATGCGGGCGTGAAAACCGTGCGTTCACTGGCCGATATTGGTCAGGCACTGCGTCAGGTCACGGGCTGGTAAGCGTGATGTCCTGAGCCGAGAAGCTGTATTGCGATGTAAAAAAACCGGCGTGATGCCGGTTTTTTTACATGCTGTTTGCGCGTTGTTTTACGAATTGTTTGTCTGTCGCTTGAGCGCACAACGGTTAAATCGCAAGGACCGATTTTTACGTCTCACGCACGCTGTTTTTTCAGCAGGCTGAGCATGAAAAGCGCAGCGGAGCAGATGACTACCGAAGGGCCGGCAGGCGTGTCATAAAACCAAGATAACAGCAAGCCACCGGTGACCGACAGCATCCCGAACAGTGATGCAGTGAAGGCCATTTGCTCAGGCGTGCTGGCAAAACGGCGTGCGGTGGCCGCAGGAATAATCAGTAAAGAAGTGATGATCAAGGCACCGACAAACTTCATCGCCAAACCAATAGTCACCGCGGTGGTCAGCATCAATAACAGACGCATCCGGTTGAGGTTAATGCCATCCACAAAGGCTAATTCTGGGTTAATGGTGACAGACAGCAGTGCGTTCCATTGCCAGCACAACACGCCCAGCACTAACGCCGCGCCTAGACCAATCCACGTAATATCTTGCCATGTGATAGCCAGCAGATCGCCAAACAGGTAGGCCATCAGATCAACCCGCACGTCAGACATCAAACTCACGGTCACCAAACCGAGCGACAAACTGCTGTGCGCCAATATTCCCAGTAGGGTATCGACTGCCAGTTGAGGTTTATGCTCCAGCCAAACCAGTACGCCCGCTAAGGTTAAGGTTAACCCCAAGATAGTAATGTACGGATTGACATCCAGCAGTAAGCCAAGTGCCACCCCTAACAATGAGGCGTGCGCCAAGGTATCGCCAAAATAGGCCATGCGCCGCCATACCACGAACGAGCCCAGCGGGCCGGTGGCGAGGGTGAGCAACATACCGGCTAGCCAGCCGGGTAACAAAATCTCAATCATGGCGGCATCCTTGATGATGAGTATGGATGACCTGACCATTTAACGCATGGCGGTGATCATGATGGTGTTGATACAACGCCAGTTTGCCCGGCAACTGACGGCCAAACATCGAGATAAACTCAGGGTGATGCGAGATATCTTCTGGCGCGCCCGAGCAGCAAATATGCTGATTGAGACACAGCACCTCATCGGTTTTCGCCATTACCAGATGCAAATCATGCGACACCATCAGTACCCCACAGCCGAGCTCATCGCGCAAGACGGTGATCAAATCGTACAGCGCCGCTTGGCCGTTCACATCCACCCCTTGCATCGGTTCGTCCAGTACCAGCAGATCCGGTTTGTTCATCAGGGCTCGTGCGAGCAGCACGCGCTGGGTTTCCCCACCGGAGAGCTTTTGCATCGGTTGTTCGAGCAGGTGCAACACATTCACTTTACTGACTGCGCTTAGCATCTCTTCCGGATTTGCCGTCTTTTTCAGCGCCAAAAAGCGCCGCACGGTCAGGGGAAGGGTAGCATCGAGGTGCAGTTTTTGTGGTACGTAGCCGATTTTGAGATTACCAGCGCGCACGATTTGTCCGGCGCTCGGCGCCAATAAGCCAAGGACGACCCGAACCAAGGTCGATTTTCCCGCGCCATTCGGGCCGAGTAGGGTAATGATGTGGTTTTTCTTGATGTTGAGCGAAATGTTGTTCAGCACTTTTCGCTCACCCAAAACGACATCAATGTGATGAAGCTCAATGAGTGTTGACATGGTGTCTGTATGACCTGAGTGATCGCTATTCGGCACGGAGTGTGGCGATAAAATAAGTATGATCAAAAAATGTGATGTTATATTATAACAAAATCACATTGGGTACTCGAAAGGTTTTTGTATGATTAAGCGCATTTTTCTTCTCAGTTTTTTGGCGTTACTGCCGATACAAAGTTTTGCCTCGGTGTTGGTATCAGTGCGGCCGTTAGGTTTTATCGCTGCGGCGATTGCCGATGGTGTCACGGATACCGAAGTTTTGCTGCCTAATGGTGCGTCTCCCCATGATTATGCGCTGCGTCCGTCCGATATTAAACGGATAAATAATGTGGATTTAGTGGTATGGGTGGGTGACGAGATGGAGCCTTTTTTAGTGAAGCCACTCACAGAAAAGGCGAATAATCAGCAAATAAAAGTAAAAAACTTATCTTCGGTCATGCCGTTATTGCGTCATGCTGACGATAATGATGAAGATGCGGAAGAGAATGGTGATGATCACGGTCATGCGCATGATCATGGTTCCACAGATTTACATGTCTGGATGTCACCTGAGATTGCTTTATATACAGCAGTCGCAATTTCTGAACGTTTGCAGGAACTTTTCCCAGAACAAAAAGACAAAGTGAAGGCAAATCTGCAATATTTTCAAACGCAGATTAACCATTTACCTGAAAAAATTGGTAGCATACTGAACCCAGTCAAGCAGCACGGTTATTTTGTGTTTCATGACGGGTACGGTTATTTTGAATCTTTTGCTGGCTTAAACAATGTTGGGCATTTCACCGTCAATCCGGTGATCACGCCGGGAGCTAGAACATTGAGCGAGATTAAGCAGAAGATAGAACAACATCAGGTTTCGTGCGTGTTTGCTGAACCCCAGTTCAGACCAGCAGTGATTGACGCTGTCGCGCGCGGCACCTCAGTCAATATAGGTACGCTTGATCCGCTCGGTGAGAAAGTTTCTCTCGGCAAGGACAGCTATGTGCAGTTTTTAGAGCAACTCTCCCAACAATACGCGAGTTGCCTGAGTAAATAAAAAAATTGGGGTAACAAAGTGCAAGAATTTGTCAGGTCAGTATCGCTAGCTCTTAACGGCCTGCCACGATTACATAAAGTGCTGCTGGGTATGCTCACCGCATTAACGTTGGCCGTTGCCGCGTGGAATCCGGTGTTGAACCATACTCCGCTTAAACGCGAAATTGCGCTGGATATTGAAACCCAGCGCGATTTGCAGCCGGAGGCAAGTGAGCCATTGGATCAGGTGATGCCAAATGATGCGCCCGAGCTGGAGCCAGAGAAAGATGATCTGGATAAAAAGCTCGAAGAGGCGGTACATGAGCACACCGTGGAAAGTGGTGAGACCCTCGGCAGCATTCTGACACAGTACGGCATTGATATGTCGGATGTGCATGCACTGACAAAAAGTAACCCCGAAGTTCAGCGTTTAGGGATTGGCCAAGAGCTGAGCTGGAAACTGGATGATGATGGTCTGCTCAAGCAATTGACTTGGGCGGTCAATAATCGTGAAACCCGCGTTTACGATCGTGCAGACAATGGTGCCTATAAGCGCTCTGTTGAAACCATGCAAGGTACTTGGCAAAACGATCGCGTTGCAGGCACTATCGATGGTAGCTTCGTATCCAGCGCGAAAGCAGCCGGTTTGTCGACCCGTGAAATTCAGCAGGTTACCAAAGCGTTGCAGTGGCAGGTGGATTTTCGCAAGCTGAAAAAAGGCGATAAATTCAGTGTTCTGATGTCACGTGAGTTTTTGGACGGTAAAGTGACCGGCTCCGGTGAAGTCAAAGCAGTACGCTTGAACTCCTCCGGCAAAGACTATTACGCGATTCAGGCTGAAGATGGCCGCTTCTATAACCGTGAAGGTGCTGGCTTAGCCAAAGGTTTCCTGCGTCTGCCAACCTTAAAGCAGTATCGTATTTCATCGAATTTTAACCCACGCCGTCTGCATCCAGTAACGCGTCGTGTCGCGCCACATAACGGTACTGACTTTGCGGCACCTATCGGTACGCCGGTGCTGTCTATCGGTGATGGTGAAGTGGTGAAAGCCGGTTACCACCCGTATGCCGGTAACTATGTGGTGATCCGTTTAGGTCGTCAGTATCAGACGCGTTTCCTGCACCTGAGCAAGATTTTGGTTAAGCAAGGGCAGAAAGTGAAAAAAGGCGACCGTGTCGCGCTGTCGGGTAACACTGGGCGTTCAACCGGGCCACACATTCACTATGAATTCTTGCTGAACTCCCGTCCGGTGGATCCGATGAAGGTGAAACTGCCGATGTCAGATGGTTTGGCTGGTCAAGAGCGTCGTGCCTTCTTGGCGCGTACCAAAGAGTACCTGCCACAGCTGACGCTGGATTAATCAATCCGTTACGCATATCTCTCTACATGAAAAAAGCCCGCAGACTCTGCGGGCTTTTTTTATCTGCGTGTTCTATCCCATGTTTTATCTGTGCTTGCTAGGCGAGCGGGTTATGCGAGAGTCGTAAACCGGCTGGCGCGACCAATACACGATCAATGTTAGTAAGTTGCGGCGGATAACAGATGTTCAGTGGGGATAAGTGTGTGGAATATCTCAGGGTGAGAGTTTGCCCAGCCTTAAATGCCTAGAATTAGAATTGCTGTGGTTAGGCTCAATCAAAAGCGGGTAAAAAGAATACCGTCTTGTCACGGAGAGTGAGCCGGTAAAAAAGAGGAGGTAAAAAAATTGACGTGGCAGGCCAGATGACGTGCCACGGGTGCCAATGACACCTTCGCTTGCTGCCGGGAGCATGGCCTAGGGGCCACACTCTCTGATAAATCGGTAGATATCATGAACGGACATAAAAATATCTAATACAGAGAGATTTATGTAACTCAATGTTCTGACTTAACCGTTTATACCAGTTTTGTAACGAATTTATTAGCATGCGCACTATGAGTTTTATCGTTTCAGCTACCTTTAGCTAATTTCTGCGAGACATGTTGCACAATCGTAGCGAGCGTGGTGGAGAGCTGAGTGACATGGATAGCGATTGAGCAGGGAAAGTTTGATCTTTGGCAAAAAATGCTTGCTATGAAACCCGTACAATAATGATAATGATAATATATCTTATTTAATCTTTTTGGCGATTTGAACATGGTGACGTTGGCTGAGTTGAAGGTGGGAGACAAGGCGCGCGTAGTCAATATGCAGCGTCTGGATCGCCCATTGCGTAAAAAATTGATGGTACTGGGAGTGCTGCCTTCCAGTGAGATCCACGTAGTGCGTTTTGCCCCGTTGGGCGATCCGTTACAGATTGAGATTTGCGGAGTCAATATCGCTCTGCGCCGTACCATTGCCGCAGGCATCGATGTTGAGGTTTTGGCATGAATTTTTCGTTGTTAACCGTTGGTAATCCGAACAGCGGTAAGACCTCCCTTTTTAACGGGTTAACCGGTGCGCGCCAGCAAGTGGGCAACTGGAGCGGTGTGACGGTTGAGAAAAAAACCGGTCACTGCAAGGTCGGTGAGCACCAACTTCAGATCACTGACTTGCCGGGGGTGTACTCGCTGTCAGGTGATAACGTTGATAGCGGTAAAGACGAGCAGCTGGCCACCATTGTGGTCGAGTCTATGCCGGCGGATGTGATTTTAAACATCGTTGATGCCTCTGCGCTGGAGCGTAGCCTGTATTTGACGCTGCAGTTGTTGGAAACCGGTCGTCCGGTGATTGTGGTGATCAACAAAACGGATGCGCTGGAGCGTAATCGCCAGCAGATCAATGTGCCGTTGCTGTCGCAGATGTTGGGCTGTCCGGTGTTTGCTATTTCAGCACATAACCATCAGCAGGTGATGCAGTTTCGTCGCGAGCTGGTGGATATGCTGGCGAATGGTGTGGCACCAACCAAACTGCAACTCGATTATGGTGAGGCGGTAGAAAACACTCTGCAACTGCTGGTGCCTTATTGCCCGCAGAATGAGCAAGCGAGTAGTCGCTCACTTGCGCTGCGCTTGTTAGAACATGACCGTTTGGTGGAAGGTCGTCTGAGTGCGGAAAACCAGACCTTGGTGGCGCAGCATTTGCGGCATTTGGAGCAAGCGGTAGATACCGATTTGCAAATTGCTGACGTGCGTTACAGCTTTATCCATCATCTGTGTCAGAAAACCCGCAAACACGTGGGAATGGTGAGTCACAAAACCAGTGAGCGCATCGATAAGGTAGTACTGAACCGCTATTTGGGGCTGCCGATTTTCTTATTGGTGATGTACTTGATGTTTGTGTTCTCCATCAAGATTGGTAGCTCGTTTATCGACTTTTTCGACATCTCCGTGGGCGCGCTGTTGGTCGAGGGTACGCATCATCTGCTGGATGGTGTATTGCCAGTGTGGCTGGTGACGTTACTGGCGGATGGTTTTGGCGCCGGTATTCAGACCGTGGCGACCTTTATTCCGGTCATTGGCTGCTTGTATCTGTTCATGGCCATTCTGGAAGGCTCTGGTTACATGGCGCGCGCGGCGTTTGTGCTTGATAAGCTGATGCAGAAAATCGGGTTACCGGGGCGCTCGTTTGTACCGTTGGTGATCGGCTTTGGTTGTAACGTGCCGGCTATCATGGCGACCCGCACCCTGACGCAAGAACGTGAGCGCTTGCTTACCGTGATGATGACGCCATTTATGTCGTGTGGCGCGCGTCTGCCGGTATATGCGTTGTTTGCCACGGCGTTCTTCCCATCATCGGCGCAAAATGTAGTGTTTGCGTTATACCTGATTGGTATTTTAGTGGCGGTCTTTACCGGTTTGCTGCTGCGTAAAACCTTGCTGCCGGGGATCAGTGAAAGCTTTGTGATGGATATGCCGGATTATGAGTGGCCGACACTGCGTAATATCGGGCTGAAAACCTGGCAAAAACTGAAAAACTTCGTGTTTGGTGCCGGTAAGACCATTGTGCTGGTCGTGGCCGCCTTGGGCTTCTTTAACTCACTGGGTACCGATGGTTCGTTTGGTAACCAAAACACAGAAAATTCTGTGTTGGCGCAGGTAGCGAAAGATGTGACGCCAGTTTTGGCGCCAATCGGTATTGAGAAAGATAACTGGCCGGCCACGGTCGGTATTATTACCGGGATCTTCGCCAAAGAAGCGGTAGTGGGTACGCTTAACGCGTTGTATAGCGGTGAACCGGCGGATGCTGGCGATGAATACAACTTCTTTGCCTCGTTCAAAGAAGCGCTGCTGACAATCCCAGAAAATCTGCTCAGCATTAATCTGGCCGACCCACTCGATATCAGCGTGGGTGATACCTCGGATCGCTCTGCGGCAGCAGAAGCGCAGGAAGTGAATACTTCGACATTTGATAAGCTGTCACAGAACTTTGCTGGCCCTGCAGCAGCCTTTAGTTACTTGCTGTTTGTGCTGCTGTATACCCCGTGTGTGGCGGCGATGGGCGCTTTTGTGCGAGAAGTCGGCCGTAACTGGGCGCTGTTTGTGGCGGGCTGGACCATGCTGCTGGCGTATGTGGTGGGTACGTGGTTCTACCAAATCATGCACTTTAGCCAGCATCCGGCACAAAGTGCGATGTGGTTGGCCATTACCGGTGGCATATTCCTCATCACCATTGCAGTCATGCGAGTTAAGGGAAGCCGTCAACAATCTCAACAGGTGAAATTGGCATGATCTTACAAGACTTGCGCGATCTTTTACAAAAACATGGCCGTATGACCCGTAAGGATCTGGCTCGTCAATTGAACAGCAGCGAAGATGGTGTTGATGCGATGCTGCAGGTATGGATGCGTAAAGGGCGGGTCAGTAAGGACGAGCAAAAAGTGTGCGGAGGCTCTTGTTGTGGAGCTGCGCAAGAGGTGTACTACCGTTGGCTCGATGCACAGGGCATTGCGCTAGTGGTGCGTCACTGAAGCTTGTGGTCACTTGAGTAGATTACGCGAATAAAAAACCGGCTGATTGGCCGGTTTTTTTATGCACGGCTCTGCGTTATATCCAATAGCCTTAACGGAATAACCGTAACAGCGTAACTGGATTAACCCAGAATATTAGGCCGCGATAAAGTCTGCGGTATCCGCCAACGCTTGTTGTAACTTACGCATTTCGGCTTGTTGCTGCTCTTCACTGCGCCAGCTGGCGCTCAGGTGACCCCAAATAGGCGCTGGCCAGACAGGATCGCTGCTAAAGCGTCCGACATGATGCAGGTGCAACTGTGGCACCATGTTCCCGATGGCGGCGATATTGAGCTTGTCTGGCTGATAAAGCGCGTTAATGACGCGCGAGACAGCGCTGGATTCGCGCAGTAACTGGATTTGGTCGGTGTCGCTGAGCTCATAAATTTCGCGAATGCCCATCTGGCGCGGAACCAAGATGATCCACGGCAGTTGTCCTTCGCGGCACAGCAGCACGTCACTGAGTGGATAATGCCCGAGGCAAGTGGTATCTGCCGCCAGTTGTGGATGCAGTTGGAAAGTGGCATCAGTACTCATCGTCATTCCTGTTCCCTGATAGTCCGGCGGTTAGCTATTCGGCAGGATGTATAGCCGGTGTTGTCCTGTCGTATCATCGATAGCCCATTGTTCCAGAGGAACTGGGCGACTGAAATAGTAGCCCTGCGCTTTTTGTGCGCCCATTTTACGCAGTAACTCAGCTTCTTCGCGCTTTTCTACCCCTTCGGCCACCATCGGGACACTAAAACCGTGCGCCAGCTGCACCACCGAATTAAGCACTGCGGCGCAGTTTTGGCTATCAAGTAGGCCACTGACGAAAATGCGGTCAACTTTCAGGCAGTCAAAGCTCAGTTTGTACAGGTGTGACAGACTCGAGTAGCCGGTACCGAAGTCATCGATGGCGATGCGGATCCCGTGTTGGCGCAGTTCACGTAACCGCTCATCGATAAAGCTCAAGTTTTCAATCAACATGGACTCGGTGATTTCGAGCGTCAGGTTTGTCGCGGGTAGGCCGGCATCGTGCAGACATTGAGTCACCCGTTGGACGAAGTCCGCTTGCATCAGTTGCCGTACCGACAGATTAACGTGCAACTCGAAATTGGCTGGCCAGTGTTGCTCACGGATCTTATGCGCCACGGCGTGGCAGGCTTGCTGCAACACCCATGAGCCGAGCGGCAGGATCAAGCCGGATTTTTCTGCAATCGGGATAAACTGCGCCGGACTGACAAAGCCCAAGATCGGCGATTGCCAGCGGATCAGCACTTCAGCGCCAATAATGCGCTCACTATCAAGGGCAATAATCGGCTGATAATGCAGGTAGAGCTCATCTTGCTCGAGTGCATAATTGAGGTGGGTCAGAATTTGGGTTGATAGCCCGACATTGGCATCCAGCGTTTTGTCGTAGGCAACGCCGGTGTTTTCCCCTTGCTTGCGCGCCGCTGACAGGGCAATGCTGGCCTGGGTGTAGGCCTCTTGCAATTTCGCAGGAGCAAATGGGCGATTGAGATAACCCAGATTCACCGTGATTAAGACATCGTCGTTGTGCAGTTTGAACGATTCGTAAAACACGTGGATCAGTTTGTGGTAGTCATATTCATGCGGCGTGAGATACGCCAGCATAAATTCATGATCGGCACTTTTAACGGCAATTACACTCAGATCCAGTTCTATGATGTACTGCTGTAAGCGCGCGCTGATCAGACGATACAGCTCATTGAGGCTGTCATCGCCAAGACTGTTTTTGATCACATCGGTGTTGTTGATGTTGACCAGAACCAGTCCGGATAGTGATGGCGCAGTGTGGCTATCGTCGGCGTACTGGTGACTCAGCCATTTTTTAAAGCCGGTACGGTTCATCAACGCGGTATTGGCGTCATACTCGATGCTGTATTCCAACTCATGGAATGCATCGGACAGCGAGCGCGACATATCATTAAAGGCCGTGTTAAGCAGGCGAATTTCTTTCAGCTCAAACTGATCTTGTTTGACCGGTAACCACTGTTGGCGCGTTAACAGACGCGCCGCGTGGGCCACACTCAAGATTGGTGTGGTGACTTTTGATAATGCAAACCAAGTTAAAATCACGCCGCTAGCAAAGATGCACAGGATCCAAATAATCGTAGTACGGCGATCTTCATGCAGGCTACCAATCAAATCTTTTTCCGCGACGATAACGGCAACTTTCCAATTTTTCAGATTCAGTTCATTACCGACACTCATCATGCGGATGAAATACGTTTCACCGTTAAGTGTGAATGAGTGGGATTGATTGTCGGACACGGACATGAGCGGTGCTGCGACACGCACTAAGGGATTTTGACTTTGTTCTGGGCGTAATAGTTTTGGATCTTCCATCGAACTAAAATCAATAATGTTGCTTTTATGCTCGGTGAGCTCATCGGTGGAATGGGAAATAATCTGATTTTCTTCATTTAAAATCAGGATCACTGAATTACCAAGTCCGGCCACATTGCGCAAGAAACGGTTAAATCCATTCAATTTAATATCAGACGTGATAATACCGATATAACGATTATCTTTATCGTAGGCGGGCGTGGAATAGGAGATAGTTACCCCGCGATTGGCATCATAATCTTGATAGGCTTTCGTCCACAGCGAGATTTTGCGGGTATCGGAGTCGCGATACCAAGGGCGAAAGCGTGGATCGTAAACATCAAATCTGTTCAAGACCGCAGAGGTTGGCTCCATATCGGTGTAGAACATTAATGCCCCGCCGGTAGTGCTGTCTTTTAAGGTCAGGGTATATTTATTCTTCACGATTTCACGGCTGACCCCGGCATAGTTACCGTCAGTGGTGCCGATGGCGACAAAGCTTAACTGTGGAACATTGGTAAATACGCGACTAATTGTGTCGTAAAGGTGTGGCGTTATTTCGGTTAGGTTTTGTGTATTGATATGCGGTGCTGATTTTAAGCTGATGGCAATAACCGCATTGGCTTGTGGCGGTGCGCTCAGGTAATTATTCAGATCATTTCGTACCAATTGTGCCCACGTTGACGCAATACGCTCGCTTAAATCTTCGATCATCGCGGTTTCATTACGATATTGGATGATCATCGATACACCAAAAATCGCACTGATCGCTGTCAGAAATAAAATGGTGACAACAAGTTTTAATGATAAGCGGCCAGACAGCTTTGCAGACAAGGACATAATTAATACATGTATTCAGTACGAAGTCGCATTGATGAGATTATATTGCAGTAAACTATTATAGCACGTAAACCATTTATTTTTTTGCGGCTATTTTCGGAATTTAGAGTTTTGCTATTTCTGTTTGGTATGCTTGGTGCAGTTGATAGCGGGTGAGGCGGTGTACGTTAAAACGGTGTGGCTAGATGGCGAGCAGAATTAGGCTGGCAAGGCTGCATGATTGCTCATATTGCTGGTAAAACTGCCATACCGACAGAAGAGTCCGGTATGGCGTGATTTGCTAAGGCGGCTGGTGTTGAGGCCGCTGATATAGAGATTAAGCTATGCCGCCCGTAGAGGATGACTAGGATTACTGGGCGTCGACTACCGCGGATTCGACAATCATATCCAGTACCCAACGCTTAGAGGAGCCGTCGGCTGGAGGATTTGCTACCTCGAACTCTTTGATACGCAGACGGTAGCTGATCCCAGGCTCTGGCTCAAAGCCTTCGATGGTGCCGTAATAGTTTTGCCACGGCGCGTTGCTGTCTTCACGGATCTGCAGGCAAGACTGTGGCGCTACGCCCATGCACGGCTTGCGTTCGGCGGCAACATAGATAAATTTGGTTACGCCTTCAGCGAATGCGGGTTGAGCGCTAAATTGGTAACGGGTATCACCTTGGGTCAAGGTCAGCTGGTTGTCCTTTAGGGAAATCGTCGGGCGGCTGGCCAAGAAGGTTGAGAACGCTTGTTCACTCTCCATGGCTTGTGGCTCACACATCATCATGCTGGCGGCCAATTGTTTTACCACCAGTTGATTGTTTTCGACACTGGCGGCGCCCATCATGCGGTTACAGCCGGTAAATGCGGCCAGATGACCTTGCTGGATATCCAGAGTGGCAGGTTTGCTGTCGGCGGAGTTGTTGGTCTGTTGCCAACGTCCGTCAATATTCTCGATGTGATTTTGCATGGTATTACATCCGGCCAGCAGGGCTACTGCGGTGATCAGCGAAAGAGAACGTAAATGCATCAGGCCACTCCCTAAAAATTTTATCCAAACGTTACTGAAATTTACTGCGCCATACTAGGCGACTTATGCTGAAAAAGTCCAATTCACAAGATAGTTACTCTAAAGCGGTAACGAATTGGTTGAAGTTTTACTGTAATAATGCAGAAAAGTGAGACAGTTACCGAGAGAGGCTAAATTGACGTCACTCTGTTTTGTATAAAGGGTAAAGGGATCATAGCGGCAATGACACAGTGAGGCTGAACGAAATGTGCGCCCAGAAAAAGGCTGAAAAGTACGGACAAGAATTGCAAAATTACAGATCCAACCTATCATAAGTCGGTTTTTATTAATGCCGGAATCCGCATGACACAGACACGAAAAGCCGAAGGGCATATACCGAAGTTTACGCTTGCAATGTTGCATCCGCGCTACTGGCCAGTCTGGCTGGGCTTGTTGCTAGTGGCATTAGTGGCTTTCTTACCCCACCGCATGCGTGATGCATTGGCCGGCAAAGTAGGCCGTGCCGTGGGTCGGGTAGCGAAAAGTCAGCGCCGACGCGCCGCCATTAATTTGTCTTACTGCTTTCCTGAACTCTCTGACGCCGAGCGCGAAGTCTTGATTGATAAGACCTTCGCGACGGCCGCACAAGTCATGCTGGCCATGGCGGAGCTGGCTCTGCGCAGCAAATCGTTTTTAGACAGTCGTACCCGTTTTATCGGTTTTGAACATGTGGAGCAGGTCAAAGCTTCCGGTCGGAACATTATCTTTATGGTGCCGCATGCTTGGGCCATTGATTTTCCCGGCATCATTATGGCGTCCAAAGGAATGCCGATTGCCGCGATGTTTAATCCGCATCGCAACCCGCTGGTCGATTGGATTTGGAATAGTGTGCGTCTGCGTTTTGGCGGCCGTCTCCATACGCGCCAAGACGGTATCAAGGCATTTTTAAGTTCAGTGCGCCAAGGTTACTGTGGTTACTATTTACCGGATCAAGACCACGGTGCGGAAAAAAGTGAGTTTGTGGACTTTTTTGCCACCTACAAAGCGACGTTGCCTGGCTTGGGCAAAATGATGAAGGTGTGTAATGCGGCCGTTATCCCGCTGTTCCCGGTGTATAACAGCCAAGAAGGCGTGTTTGAAATGCATATCCGTCCACCGATGGATGATTTGCAAGATGCTGAGCCTGCTGTCGCTGCTCGCCGTATGAATGAAGAGATTGAGATCTTGGTGAAACCGAATCCGGAGCAATATATCTGGATTTTGAAATTGCTGAAAACTCGCCGAGAAGGGGAGATTGAGCCTTACAGCAGAACGGATTTATAACATTTCAAGCTGAACAGGATAACGCCGACCATTCGTGCCCGCGCGCAAGCATAAGACACGAAAATCGGCGTTTGTTATTTGCATGTGCTGCGGCATGCGGTAAGTATAAATATAGGTCAATTTGACGATCTGTAGTGGTATCAGGTGCGATGAAAACGCTGTTGAATGTGGTGAGCCGGAGCGGCGCTCTGGTGTTATTGATGTTGGCTTTTACCTGCCGTGCGGCAGAAAGCAATGAGCCGAAAATTAGGCCACTGGCAGAGCCGGAGGGCCATCAGTATGTTAAGGCGGTTACTCTGCGTGATACGGTGATCCAAGCGGATATCGCTGGCGTGCGTATGCCGGTGGCCACCTTGAACAAAGGGCAATCCATTGATGTGGATGTGCAGCAGCCAGGGTTATATCAAGTTCGCTTTGGTAACGCGCAAGGGGATATTACACCTGCTGATGTGCGGATTTTGCAAAAAGACAAGATTGACCATTTGCTCGATGGCCTAATTGATCAGGCCAGTGATGAGATGGAAGTACACCAGAAAAATATCCTGACCAAAACGCGGGTGCCGGTGTATGACAGTATCTCGTATCAGCCAAAGGTGTTTGCCTATCTGAATAGCAACTTGCGTTATCCGGTGCTGGGTAAGATTCAGGACAGCAATAATGTCAGCTGGTATCTGGTTAATTTAGCCGATCAGCTTAAGTACCTGAAAAGCTCGGATGTCGAGTTGGATCACGGGATCCCCGTCCTGACCTATCACCATCTGCTGACGAATGCGGAGAACAAGTACTTCCGCCATACCTCCACCACAACATCGGATGCAGCGTTTAACAACCAGATGGCTTATCTCAAGCAAGCCGGTTACCAAACCCTGACCATGGAGCAGTTAGATGGCTATGTGCATGCCACCAATAATCTGCCGGCGCGGGCGGTGGTGCTGACTTTTGATGATGGTCTGAAATCTGTGTACAAGTATGCTTATCCGATTCTTAAAAAGTATGACTTGAACGCGGTGGCGTTTATCATTTCGTCTCGTATCAAGTATTTTCCCCAAAAGTGGGATCCGAATACGCTGCAATTTTTGAGTATTCAGGAGATTGATGCGATGTCGGATGTGTTTGAGATTGAATCCCATACCCACTTCTTGCATAAACGCGCGGCGACTCGCCATCCGATTTTGCTGTCCAAGTCTTATCACAATATCTATCGCGATTTTGTGCGCTCGAAAAAGGCGTTGGCCAAGTTTAATCATAACGCCGATTACCTGTCGTATCCGTTTGGTGGCTATAACAGCCGCGCGATCAAAGCGGCGAAAGAAGCCGGTTACCGTCTGGCGGTGACCACCGAGCAGGGGAAAGTGCAGGTACACGATAATCCGTACACCTTAAAGCGAGTCTATGTGCTGCGAACCGATCCGGTACAAGTCTTTGCCGAGAAAATTCGTAACTGATTTTGTGGGTAGTGGATATCGGTGGAGTGTGGAGACGAAACAGCCGTTAAAGGCGACTCATTGCACGGATTGGCAAATATAACGCAATAAAAAGCCCGCAATAGCGGGCTTTTTTACAGCGCTTCTCAGTAAGCGCTGTGGATGGACGGAGACCGTCTTATTCTACGCGCAGGATCCGGCAGGTGTTGGTGCTACCGATAGCGCCCATTTCGTCACCTTGCGTTACCATCACCAGATCGCCCGCCATCAGGAAACCTTTGTCCTTCAGCACGGAAACCGCTTCTTGCGCCGCTTCGTGGCCAGAAGTATGGGTATCAAAGAAGACCGGCGTCACACCACGGTACAGCGCCGCCAGATTCAGCGTAGACTCGTGACGAGACATGGCGAAAATTGGCTTGCCGGAGCTGATACGGGACATCATCAGCGCAGTACGACCTGACTCGGTCATAGCGATGATAGCGGTAACCCCTTGCAGGTGGTTAGCGGCGTACATGGTGGACATCGCAATGGTCTCTTCGACGTTGTCGAAGGTGCGATCCATACGGTGGTTGGAGACGTTGATGCTTGGCATCTTCTCCGCACCCAGACATACGCGCGCCATTGCTGCTACGGTTTCTGCTGGGTACTGGCCTGCTGCGGTCTCTGCTGACAGCATCACGGCATCGGTACCATCCAGCACGGCGTTAGCCACGTCCATAACTTCAGCACGGGTTGGCATTGGGTTAGTGATCATGGACTCCATCATTTGAGTCGCAGTGATCACCGCGCGGTTCAGGCTACGGGCACGGCGGATCAGTTTCTTCTGCACGCCAACCAGCTCTGGATCGCCAATTTCAACGCCCAAGTCACCACGGGCAACCATCACGACGTCAGAAGCCAGGATCACGTCATCCATTGCTTCATCGGTGGCAACAGCTTCTGCACGCTCAACTTTAGCTACGATCTTAGCGTTACAGCCTGCATCGCGCGCCAGACGGCGAGCATAGTTCAGATCTTCACCGGTACGTGGGAAAGACACGGCTAAGAAATCAACATTGATTTTGGCTGCCGTGATGATGTCAGCTTTGTCTTTCTCGGTCAGCGCTTCTGCGGACAGACCGCCACCCAGCTTGTTGATGCCTTTGTTGTTCGACAGTGGGCCACCGACGGTGACTTCAGTGAAGACTTTAACGCCTTGCACTTCCAGCACTTTCAGTTGAACGCGGCCGTCGTCCAGCAGCAGGATATCGCCAGGCACTACATCGTTTGGCAGACCTTTGTAGTCAATACCGACTTGTTCTTTATCGCCTTCGCCTTTTGGCAGATCAGCATCCAGCAGGAATTTGTCGCCCACATTCAGGAAGATTTTGCCTTCTTTGAAGGTAGAGACTCGAATCTTAGGACCTTGCAGGTCGCCCAGAATTGCAACGTGTTTACCCAGTTTAGCGGCGATTTCACGCACTTTGTTAGCACGCATCAGATGGTCTTCAGCGCTGCCGTGGGAGAAGTTTAGACGAACAACGTTAGCACCGGCGGCAATGATTTTTTCAAGATTATTGTCGCGGTCAGTTGCTGGGCCGAGTGTGGTAACGATTTTGGTTCTTCTGAGCCTTCTTGACATGGATAACTCCGTTATATAGTCGCTATACGATGCTGCCAGGCAAGGACAGCAGATTCGTCGTAGTCAGCGGAATGCGATAATCCGGCATGCCAATCGGAGGTTATCCACGATAGCCTGATGGCATGATGACTCCGTTTATTATCGCACTTTGCATGAAACTTGCGTTAGTGCTTTCATGCGGATTCCGTTGCGGTACATCAAGGCGAAGTACCGCAAAATGTGCAGTGATTATGCATAAGCATTCATGCACGCACCCTTATATCAGGCGGTAGGACCTTTTTCAAAGCGGGAATCGCGCAGTGCATCTTTAACCCGCTTGAGATTATCGCGGAATTTGGCGCCTCGGCGCAGTGTAAAGCCGGTGGCCAGCACATCAATCAGTGTCAACTGTGCGATACGCGAGGCCATTGGCATATAAACGTCGGTATCTTCAGGGACATCCAACGTCAGAGCCAATGACGATTCACGCGCCAGCGGAGAGCCTTCCGAGGTAATGGCGATGACAGTGGCATCATTTTCGCGCGCCAGTTGCGCTACTTCCACCAAACTTTTGGTTCGACCGGTGTGTGAGATCAGCACGATGACATCATTTTCGCTGACATTCATGCAGCTCATGCGCTGCATAACCACATCATCGAACCACAACACCGGCACATTGAAGCGGAAGAATTTATTCATGGCGTCGTGCGCCACCGCAGCAGAAGAGCCTAAGCCGAAAAAGGAGATTTTCTTGGCTTGGGTCAGCAGATCCACGGCGCGATTGACGGCGCTGGTGTCTAAACTGTTTTTGGCCACTTCCAGACTCGCCATGGTGGATTCGAAAATCTTGGCGGTGTAGGCCTCGGCGGCATCATCTTCTTCCACGTTACGGTTTACGTACGGGGTACCGTTGGCAAGACTCTGAGCCAGATGCAGTTTAAAATCAGGAAAACCTTTGGTATCCAGACGACGGCAAAAGCGGTTTACGGTCGGCTCACTGACATCCGCCATTTTGGCCAATGTGGCAATACTGGAATGAATGGCAGTTTGGGGAGAGGCAATGATGACTTCGGCAACCTTGCGTTCCGATTTGCTAAAATGCTCCAAGCTTTTCTGGATTTTTTCCAGTGTGTTCATGCGGATACCACGCGCTGTTTGGAATGTAACTGAAATCCGTAATCCCCAAGATTCGTGGGAATATGCTGAAAATATACTACCAGAGGTAGTGGGTGCACAGCGTTGCAAAATCCGAATGATCGTATTTTTTCGTCAGAATATGACTGATGTCTAAAAATAGCGTGTATGAAAAGCACAGTGAGAGTGGTTGTTTTTATGGCTGACAGCGATTTATTGAGCGGCAAGACCGGCGCGATGCAGCAGATCCGATTTGCCGGCTAGCGGTTTACTGCGCGAAATAAGTTGGCTAGCATGGCTGTGGTAAAAAAATTACATAGCCGGTAAACACGGCTTAAGGACTAGACAGATGGTATCAAAAGCACAGGCCTGTGATTTGGTTCTGTTCGGCACCAAAGGTGATCTGGCGCGCCGCAAGCTGCTGCCTTCCTTATATCAATTGGAAAAAGCAGGCTTACTGCACCAAGATACCCGTATTATCGGGGTCGGCCGCGCGGAGTGGAGTCAGGATGAGTATCACGATTTTGTTCGCAATGCGCTGGAAACCTTTGTAAAAGAAGAAATTGCACCTGCCGTTTGGGAAGTGCTCTGTCAGCGTCTGCATTTTTGCAATCTGGATGTGAATAACGAGGCCGATTTTGCTCAGCTGGCTGCGCTGGCGGAGAGCAAAGAGCAAGTGATGGTGAACTATTTCGCCATGCCGCCAATGACCTATCCGGCGATTTGCCGTGGTTTGGCCGCCGTTGGTCTGAACAAGCAACCTCACCGTGTGGTGATGGAAAAGCCGATTGGTACCAGTTTAGAGACCTCGCGCCAGATCAATGATGGCGTAGCGGAATATTTTGATGAGTCGCAGGTCTACCGTATTGACCACTATTTGGGCAAAGAAACGGTATTGAACCTGTTGGCTCTGCGCTTTGCTAACTCCATTTTTGCCTCGAAATGGGATAACCGCACCATTGATCAGGTGCAAATTACCATCGCCGAAGAAGTGGGGATTGAAGGCCGCTGGGGTTACTTTGACAAGGCCGGTCAGATGCGTGACATGGTACAAAACCACCTGTTGCAAATCCTGACCATGATTGCCATGTCGCCACCGGTTGACCTGACCTCTGATCGTATTCGCGATGAGAAGGTGAAAGTCTTGCGCGCACTGCGCCGAATTGACCACACCAACGTCAATGAGAAAACCGTGCGTGGCCAGTACACCGCCGGTTTTGTGCAAGGACAAAAGGTGCCTGGCTATTTGGAAGAAGAGGGCGCGAACAAGAGCAGCAACACGGAAACCTTCGTCTCTATCCGTGTGGACATCGATAACTGGCGCTGGGCAGGCGTACCGTTCTACTTGCGTACCGGTAAGCGGATGCCAGCGAAGTGCTCTGAGATTGTGGTGTACTTCAAAAACCCACCACTGAACTTGTTCAGTGACTCTTACAAAGATCTGCCACCGAACAAGCTGACCATCCGTTTGCAGCCGGACGAAGGCATTGAAGTTCAGATCCTCAATAAAGTGCCGGGTCTGGATCACAAGCACCGTTTGCAGACGACTAAACTGGATCTGAGTTTCTCCGATACCTTCAGTGGCGAGCACATTGCCGATGCTTACGAGCGTCTGCTGCTCGAAGCGATGCGTGGTATTCAGGCGCTGTTTGTGCGCCGTGATGAGGTGGAAGAGGCGTGGAAGTGGGCTGACTCCATTATCGAAGCCTGGGCTGCCGATAATGAGCCGCCAAAACCGTATCAGGCTGGCACATGGGGCCCAGTGGCATCCATCGCTATGATCACCCGTGACAATCGCTCGTGGAGCGAATTCGCCTGATTTGAATGAGCGTGGGCACAGTATTCGACGCACGACACTGTGCCTATCGGTCAGCCAACGCTGACCCCTAGCAAGGAGAACATGATGGCTATATCGGTACCGGTATTTAAAGAGTTCGCGGATGCGCAGGCGCTTAATAGCCAGTTGGCTGAGCGTATCGCTCAAGCACTGCAACAGGGTGTGGATGAGCGTGGTGCTGCCAGTTTGGTAGTGTCCGGTGGACGTACCCCGATTGCGCTGTTTAGCGAGCTCAGCCAGCAACGCATTGATTGGAGCCGCGTGTATATCACGCTGGCTGATGAGCGTTGGGTGGATGTGCAGGATGAGTCCAGCAATGAAAAATTGGTGCGCGCCCATCTGCTGCAAGGTTTTGCGGCGTCCGCGCATTTTTGCGGTCTGAAGAATGCTTATTTGACCCCGTTTGCTGGTGCGGCGCTGACTGCGGAGCGTCTGGCACATTTGCCGCGTCCGTTTGATGTGGTGATTTTGGGGATGGGCGAAGACGGTCACACCGCGTCACTGTTCCCGGGAGCGGAAAATCTGCCCGCGGCGCTGAACATGTATTCCGGTCAGCTGTGCATGGGCATGACGCCGCTGACCGCGCCACTGGATCGCATCACCCTGACTTTGCCAGCGCTGCTGGCCAGTCGGCAGATTTACCTGCATCTGGTGGGCGCGTCGAAGCGGGTGGTTTACGAGCGTGCGTTGCAAGGCGATGATGTCAACGAGATGCCAGTGCGCGCCGTGTTGGGCCAGACCCAAACGCCAGTGGATGTGTACTGGACGGAATAAGACTGATTAAGAATCGAGTTTACCCGTTGCTATCAGTGATCAATATCCGTTATCAAAATGCCGCATTGCGCGGCATTTTTTTTCGTGTTTTTTACCTCGGATTTTTACCGATGATATACGACGGTTCAGGAGGGCGATTCCGGCCGCGGTTTTTGTAGCAACACCACATCCTTACGAGGAATCTCACACAGCCATCCCCACATCTGTGCCAGCGTCATGAAGGTTTCTGCTTTGTAGAACACCACATGGGTGGGGTCACGGCGATAACTCCAATTCGCAAAACGGCTGTCATCGGTCTGAAAACAGGTCATTAGCGCGAGCCAGCCACCGGGGCGAACCAGTGAGCGCAAAAGCGCGAGTTCTTGCGCGGGGGCATAAAAATGCTCGGCCACTTCGGTGCAGGTGACAAAATCATATTCACGGGCCAGCGTTGCCCGTTCGGGGTGAAAATAAGGGTCATACTTGTGCATGCGAAAACCGGCTTCTTCCAGCATTTGCGCCAATAACGGCCCCGGCCCACAGCCAAAATCCAATCCTTCTGCGCCCGGTTGCAGGCGATTTTGTAACGGCTCGCTGATGCGGGTGAGAAAGTCGCGATACCCACTGTCGTGCAGATTATTTTCATGCAGCTGATATTCGGCTAACTCTGCCTGTGCGCAGAGATGATGCTGGCTATCGAGCCATGTCGCCTGACAGTGTTGGCAGCGCCAGTAGTGGCGGCCATCAATTTGCTGAAACGGGATCCCGGCTGACGCCTCACACACACAACACGTTTTCATTTTCTTGCCATAATTCGAAGACACGCTGCCTACTATAACTGACTTCATGGCTGGCGCAGAGTGTTACAACTTGACGATGGGGTGGGATTTGCATGCCGGTAGGGGAAGTGTTATCACTGAACACAGGTACATACGGGCAGCACGGTCATGCTGTAGTGAGGCATTTATGAGCAAAGAGATTGCCATTATCGGGCTGGGCTGGCTAGGAATGCCGCTGGCTATGGCACTGCAGGCGCAAGGTCAGCATGTACTGGGCAGTAAAACCACACAGGATGGCGTGGATGCAGCCCGGTTAAGCGGTATCGAGTGTTATCGCTTACAACTGACGCCAGAACTGGACGCGGACGATGACGATGTAACGCATCTGCTCGCGGCTCAAACGTTGATCATCAATATCCCGCCAGGTCGACATAATTGCGATGAGCTGTTTTATATCTCGGCGGTGCAGAATCTGGTCGATAGCGCTTTAGCACAAGGGCAAGTGCAGCATATTATTTTTGTCAGCTCGACGTCGGTGTATGGCCGCGGTAAAGGGGCGGTGACCGAAGCGTCGGGATGTTATCCAGAAACGGCATCGGCGCGGGCGTTGCATGAGCTGGAAAATTGGTTGCATGCGTTGCCGGGTGTGCGTGTCGATATTCTGCGCTGTGCCGGTTTAGTTGGCCCAGGGCGACATCCGGCCCGTTTTCTGGCCGGACGACAAAATCTAACCGATGGTGCGCAAGGGGTGAATTTTGTGCATCTGGATGATTGCATCCGCGCTATCGCGCTGTTGCTGGAATGCCGTTTACCACAGGGACGTATTTACAATTTGTGTGCCCCTGAGCATCCGATCCGCTCGGTGTTCTATCCGCTGATTTCACGCTCATTAGGCGTCGAGCCACCGACCTTTTTGCCGGATACCAACGGTAAAATGCGGGTGATTGATGGCAGCTTGATTTGTCGTGAACAGGGTTTTAGCTATTTATATCCAGACCCAGCGCAGATGCAGTTTTGAGTTGGTTGTGCTTGTGCGAGCAATAAAAAAACCGGCACCTTGGCTAAGGTAGCCGGTTTTTATGCCATTTAGGCTTGGCTAAACAGCGATTGAGCTTAAATGAGGGCAGCGATTAAACGAGGCTAGCCCACAAATCGTATTCGTCGGCGTGCTCTACTTTCACGCGGACAATATCGCCCACATTCAGGTTCGTTTCACCGTTCAGGTAGACCGCACCATCGATTTCTGGTGCATCGGCCATGCTGCGCGCGACCGCGCCTTCCTCATCCACTTCATCGATGATCACCAGCATTTCGCGGCCAATCTTCTCTTGCAGACGCAGCGCAGACACTTCCTGTTGGACTTGCATGAAGCGATTCCAGCGATCTTCTTTCACCTCTTCCGGAATTTGATCTGGCAGGTCGTTCGCGGTTGCGCCATCGACTGGGCTGTACTTGAAGCAGCCTGCGCGATCGATCTTGGCTTCGCGCAAGAAGTCCAGCAGCATCTCGAAGTCTTCTTCGGTTTCACCCGGGAAGCCGACGATGAAGGTGGAACGCAAAGTCAGCTCTGGGCAAATCTCACGCCAGCGCTTGATGCGCTCCAACGTGCGCTCCACAGAGCCCGGACGCTTCATCAGCTTCAGCACTTTCGGGCTGGCGTGCTGCAGTGGAATATCCAGATAAGGCAGGATTTTGCCTTCGGCCATCAATGGGATCACGTCATCCACATGTGGATACGGATACACATAGTGCAGACGCACCCATACGCCCAGTTTTGCCAACTGCTCACACAGTGACAGCATGCTGGTTTTCACTGGCTGGCCATTCCAAAAACCCGTCCGGTGCTTCACATCGACCCCGTAGGCTGAGGTATCTTGCGAAATCACCAGCAGCTCTTTCACACCGGATTCCACCAGACGCTTGGCTTCATCCAGCACCGAGCCAATCGGACGGCTTTCCAGATCACCACGCAGGGATGGAATGATGCAGAATGTACAACGGTGGTTGCAGCCTTCAGAAATTTTCAGGTAAGCGTAATGACGTGGCGTCAGTTTAACGCCGGTTTCCGGTACCAGACTGGTAAACGGATCATGCTTTGGCTTCGGCACATATTTATGCACGTGGCTCAGCACTTGCTCATAGCTATGCGGGCCGCTGATCTCGAGCACTTTCGGGTGCACTTCGCGGATTTGATCTTCTTTCGCACCCAAACAGCCGGTCACGATCACCTTGCCGTTTTCATGCAACGCTTCGCCGATGGCTTCCAGCGATTCCTGTACGGCGCTGTCGATAAAGCCACAGGTGTTCACGATCACCATGTCAGCATCATCATAGCTTGGCACCACATGATAACCTTCGGTGCGCAGCTCCGTTAAAATACGCTCAGAGTCGACCAGATTTTTCGGGCAACCCAGTGATACAAAACCAATACGTGGCTGTTGCATGCTATTACGCTCACAAATCATTCAAAGAGGGAAAAACGCCGGCGATTCTACACAGGATCGCCGAGTTTTTCTAATGCTAACTCAGTCTGTTTCCGGTTCGCGTTGCCGATAGCCGACGCATCAATGGCTCACATCGGGAGGGAGGCTGCTTTCTGTGTTTTCCCGAAACAAGGTGACTTGATTTTTGCCTAGCGCTTTAGATTGATACAGGGCAATGTCAGCTTGTTTAAAGGTCAGCTCAAAACTCTGCTCCGTGCAAGCACTGACGCCAATAGAAACGCTGATCCGCAAACCGTTAATCGGCGTTTCGGCGATGGTTTTCCGGATGAACTCGGCTCGCTCTTGAGCAACCACCACATTATCGGTATACAGCACCAGTAAGAATTCCTCTCCGCCCCAGCGGATCAGCAAGTCATCTTTACGGGCGCAGCGTTGAATAATTTCCGCCATCCCACGCAAAATTTTATCGCCGGTATCGTGACCATAGTGATCATTGATAGCTTTGAAATCATCAATATCCATCAGGATCACGCTATAGCAATGCCGTAAGCTGTGCTGTTTGCGTTGGAAATAACTTCGATTATGTAGCCCCGTCAGTTTATCCCGAAATGCCACCCCTTTAAGTTTAAAGTAGGAGTTAAACAACAACGTCGCGAGCGTCGCAATCGCAAAACTGAACAGCAGATGATGCCAACTATCCGGCGTAAAGCGCGGGGTATAAATGTATTCCTGCGTGGTGATACAAGGAATATTTAACGCCATCCCTTTGCTATCACTCAATTGGAAATAAGTATTATTCTCTTTATTAAATTTGCGAATCTTGTAAGCAATGAAATCACTATTTAAATCAACAATTGCCAGTGCGGAAACTTTTTTCTTATCAAAGATCGGCATAAAAATACTGAGCATTTGCTGGTGTGAATATTCCTCTTTATAAACTTCTGATGTGCGGATATCACAAAATAAAAGGCTCTCATCAAACTCTTCGGCTAGATGATATTTTTTTAAAATACCGAGGCTTTCTGGATCTTTTGCCAAAGAATTCAGAATGGCTTGGTAATGAGGACGATACGGAGTGAAATACCCATATTGGCCGTTTTTCTGCACTAATGATAATAAATGTGTGTGATTATCACTTTCAAGATCCAGCAAATTTTTAATTTTATTGAGCGATTCGTAAAGCTGAGGAACCGCATGGTGTAACGGGTTGACCACTAAGGTCACGCCATCTTCCGCGGTGATGATGGGTAAATTAGGATTGCTGATTGCCGCTGAATTTGAAAAAGCCACTTTTACTCGGCGTAATGTCGAGTACATTTTCAGGAAAGATAAATTAATTTCATTATGCAGACGTGACATCATGTAGATATCACGTACTTGTTGTTCCGAATGGAACAAAACAGCACTGATTGAAAATGTTACAAAAAAAATAACAATGCGATATACCATGATATAAATACAAAAGGTTAGTTTTTCATCAATATGGCTGTTGTTTGGTTATGTTATAATCAATCCGAGGCTAGTGGTGTAAGGATCAGAATTCTACTGTAGAGCATATCGTTTTCTTCTCTTTCTGTGCTCATGATGCTGCCTGATTGATTAAACCACTTTGTCACTTTTGTGTGGCATGAAATACCATAATTCGTGATTACGATAGCATTAATTTAAATAAATGAGGCGCTATGACGTGTGAATTAGTACTCGTCCGCCATGCCAAATCTTCATGGCGGCATCATATGGCATCCGATTATCAACGCCCACTGGCTAAACGTGGATTACGTCAAGCCACATTGATGGCGCAGCGCCAAGCCTTCATTCATGAGGATGCGTTGTTACTTTGCTCCCCCAGTGTACGGACGATGCAAACTGCGTCTTTGATGCTAGAAGGCAAACCGGTTTTGCAAGCCAGATTACGGCTCGCGCCTGAGTTATATGAAGCCACATTGCCGCAACTGTTAAAGCTGATCACGGCCACGCCTGACTCGGTGCAACAGTTGGTGTTGGTAGGCCATAACCCCGGTTTAGCCGATCTGGTCTTGCATCTGACCGATAATGAGCTGATTAAGTTCACCACCGCGATGCAAATTCGGATCACGCTGCCTAACTGGCATCAAGCCGGCAATGGTGCGGGTATCTTAACGGATGTGATTTATGCCGAAGAGGGCGAGATTGGCTAACGCGATGGCCGTGCATATCCGGTACAGCGACTCGACTGGCATTACGTGTACCTAAACGTGTACCTAAAATAGTGCAGCCAAAAGCAATACAAACAGAATCAAACTGATAGGGATGAAAAGCGAGGGAAAAGTTAACGGATGAACAGTAGGAAGAAAAACGCCCGGTAACTGGGAACCAAAGATTACGTTACCGGGTTATCCTCTAAACTCAGGGGACATCAAAGAAAAAGCAGTGGCATATACTCAGACTCTGCTTTGCATCGGAAGTTTCACGTCAGCATCAAAAAATCTCTTTTTTTTCGTCTTTTTCTTCAGTTTCTTCAGTGCGGGTTTGGGGCCGGCGGCTCCGGTGTGGTGGTAGCGAGCTTGTCGTGCCGAGTCATCACAATGTTGCGCCTTCTTTCCTTTCTTCCTTCTCTCCCTCTTACTCTTGCCCTGATCCCTTGGCTGGCTTGTGCGTGAATGGGCGGGCTTGGTGTTTGCACACGAGCGGTGTGTCTTATCGAACGGTATTTCATTCTAAATAACTATTTGATTTTAAATAACTAAATTTCTGTTGCTGTCGGCACAGGTACTCTTTTTGCACAAAAATAAAACATCTGTTTAAAATCATTGACTGCAATGTTAATGAGATGTAGATTTTAAACGTCTGTTTAATATGAGTGTATGACTATGACCGTCAGGCCCGATACCAAAGCCCGAATTCTTGATGCCGCTGAGCGGTTGTTTGCCGAGCAGGGCTTTAATGACACCTCACTGCGGACTATTACCGCAGAGGCTGAAGTGAATCTGGCGTCTGTCAATTATCACTTTGGCTCGAAAAAAGAGCTGATTCGTGCGGTGTTGGCACGGTATCTGGAAGTGTTTATGCCGGCCTTAGAGCTGGAGTTAGATGCGGTCTTGCGTAGCGATCAAACCCCAAGTTTGCAGCAGGTCTTTCAGGCTTTTAAAGCGCCGCTGTTGCAATTGACCGCCTTACGACCAGAGGGCACCACCTTATTTATGCAGCTGTTAGGGCGAGGATATACCGATGTGCAGGGGCACTTGCGTTGGTTTATCACCACCCGCTATGGCGATGTGTTGGCGTTATTCACCCGTGCGGTACAGCGGGCGAATCCAACACTGAATACCGCCGAATTATTTTGGCGTTTGCACTTCACGCTGGGGACGGCAGTGTTTGCCATGGCCTCTAATGTGGCTCTGCGTGAGATCGCGTTGGCCGATTTTGGTCAGCATATCCAGATCAGTGATCTGATTGACCGGATCATTCCGTATCTGGCTGGCGGCGTTGCCGCTCCAATTCATAGCGCTGAATTATTACTACAACCCGTCAGCGCAGCCGCCAACGGCGGATGATGAAGTTACCAACCCTATTATGAAGGATGAACATAATGACCAGTCTGCGCCAACGTTATATCTCAGGCCCGGCTTTTAAGGTATTCAAGCGCATTCTGCCGCCGTTGTCTGCGACAGAGCGTGAAGCCATGGCGGCGGGTACTGTCTGGTGGGAAGGGGACCTGTTTCGCGGTCAGCCTGATTGGAACAAACTGCATGCGCTGCCAAAGCCAAAACTGACAGCCGAAGAGCAATCGTTCCTGGATAATCAGGTGGAAACCCTGCTCAACATGCTGGATGACTATCAGATCGTGCATGAGTTAAACGATCTGCCGCCAGAGGTGTGGGAGTACCTGAAAAAAGAGCGTTTCTTCTCGCTGATCATCGCCAAAGAATTTGGTGGCCGTCAGTTTAGCTCTTTGGCTAACTCCACTATTGTGACCAAAATCGCTAGCAAGAGTACTACGGCGGCGGTGACCGTGATGGTGCCAAACTCATTAGGCCCGGGTGAACTGCTCTCGCATTACGGCACAGAGGAGCAAAAGCAGCGTTGGTTACCGGGGCTGGCTGATGGCCGTGAGATCCCGTGCTTTGCCCTGACCGGCCCTGAAGCGGGCTCCGATGCGGGCAGTATTCCGGATAAAGGCATTGTTTGCCGTGGTACGTATGACGGTAAAGACGTGCTGGGTATTCGCCTGAACTGGAACAAGCGGTATATCACCTTGGCACCGGTGGCGACGGTACTGGGCTTAGCGTTCAAAATGTACGACCCAGAGCACCTGTTGGGGGATAAAGAGGACATCGGGATTACCTGCGCCCTGATCCCAACCAATCATCCGGGTGTCGAGGTGGGCGCGCGCCATATTCCAATGGATCTGGCCTTCATGAATGGGCCTACATGGGGTAAAGATGTGTTTATCCCGCTGGATTGGATTATCGGCGGCCCATCTTATGCCGGTAAAGGCTGGCGCATGCTTGTGGAATGCCTTTCGGCGGGGCGCGGTATTTCGTTACCGGCGCTGGGCACCGCGATTGGCCATCTGACTACCCGTACCACCGGGGCGTATTCATATGTGCGTAAGCAGTTTGGTCTGTCGATTGGTCGCTTTGAAGGGGTGGCTGAGGCGATGGGACGCATTGGCGGTCTGACCTATTTGCTGGAAGCTGCGCGTACCTTTACCACTACGGCATTGGATACCGGTGAAACCCCGGGGATTGTGACGGCAATTGCCAAGTATCACATGACCGAAATTGGTCGTCAGCTGCTGAATGACTCCATGGATATCCATGCGGGTCGCGCTATCCAGTTAGGTCCAATGAACTATCTGGGACACCATTATTTTGGTATTCCGGTAGCCATCACCGTGGAAGGGGCCAACATCCTGACCCGTAACCTGATGATCTTCGGTCAAGGTGCGACCCGTTGTCATCCGTTTGTATTGGGTGAGATGGAAGCGGCGGCCAACCCTGATGAAAAAGCCGGTTTGCAGGCCTTTGATGAGTTGCTGTTCAAGCACATCGGTTTTGGCGTAACCAACTTCTTCAGCACTTTCTGGCAGGGCATTACGGCGGGTAAATTAAATGCCGCGCCATCGGGCAGTCCACTGAGCCGCTATTACAAGCAGCTGGGACGCATGAGCCGAGCGCTGGCCTTGACCGCAGATATGGCTATGTTGGTGTTGGGCGGCGATCTGAAGCGTAAAGAGATGCTGTCGGCGCGTTTGGGGGATGTCCTCAGCCATCTGTATCTGGCGTCCGCAGTACTGAAGCGCTATGAGCAAGAAGGGCGTTTGAAGGAAGATCTGCCGTTGGCTGAGTATGGTTTGCAATACTGCTTGTATCAGTGTGGCAAAGCCTTTGATAGCTTCTTCCAAAACTTCAGCAATCGCGCTGTTGCGACCATGTTGCGGGTGGCGGTGTTCCCGTACGGCGTAAGTTACAAGCCGGTACAGGATGAAACGGCGCTGAAAATTGCCAAGCTGATGATGGTGCCAGGGGCGCAGCGTGATCGCCTGACTAACCTGTGCTTTGTCGGTCAAGCGCCGGATGAGGCAATCAATATCATGGAGTCGGCGTTCTTGGCGATGTATGGCGCGCGTGATATCGAACTGAAGTTGGCTGAAGCGCAGCGTAGCGGTAAATTGCCACGTAAAGTTGCGCTCAATGAGCTGGTGGAGCAAGCCAAAGCCAGTGCGATTATCAGCGAAGCGGAAGCCGAGCAGATGTTGGCCGCCGAAGCATTACGTAGCCGTGCGGTGCAGGTCGACCATGTGAATGGTCCGCATCCAAATCCAGCTTGTGCGGAAGACCGCGCTGCCTAAGCTGAGCCTATAAGCCGGCGGTGCAAGTTGAAAGGTATCGCTGTCGTTGGTAGTAATAAAAATCCCGGGGAATCCCGGGATTTTTTTGTGCATTTAATCACAGACGCTGAGGGTAGAAATCAGTGCCAGAACACCACGATTAAGGAGCCAGCCAGCGTCAACAGTACGTTAGCAATCGCATAAGTACCGGCATAGCCGAGCGCCGGAATATTACTGCGTGACAGGGTATTGATCACTTCCATCGCCGGTGCCAAGGTTCGGGCCCCCATAATGGCACCGAACAACATCGCACGGTTCATTTTCAGCACATAAGCACCGAACAGATAGGCGATAATGACCGGCCCTAAACTGACCAGTAAGCCACCAAAAATCATCTGTAATCCGATGCTGTCGACTTCATTGTTCATGCCGCTACCGGCGCTGAGGCCAACCCCTACCATAAACACCATCAGACCAAACTCTTTGGTCATGGTCAGTGCCCCTTGCGGTACATAACCGAAGGTAGGGTGGTTCGCTCGCAAGAAGCCCAGCATGATACCGGAGAACAGCAAACCGGCGGCATTACCAAAGCTGAAGGTAAACTGGCTGAACTGGAACGTCACTTGTCCCACCATCAAACCGATGATGAAGAAGCTACAAAACGCCAGTAAGTCCGCAACTTGACTGTGGATGGAGATAAAGCCAACCCGATCGGCTAAGCCGCGAACACGGCGGGCATCGCCGCTGACATGCAGCACATCACCTTTGTTTAGGACGATGGTGTCGTCAATTGGCATCTCGATTTGCGAGCGGACAATGCGGTTCAAGAAGCAGCCCTGATCGGTCAGACGCAGATGCGCCAGACGCTTACCGACTACGCTGTCGTTTTTCACCACAATCTCTTCGGTGACGACACGTAAGTCGAGTAGGTCACGGTCGAACACCTCTTTACCTTCGCGAAAGCTCGGGTCAAGGCGCGCATGGCTATCGGGGTAACCTACCAGCGCAATCTCATCGCCAACTTGCAGCACCGCATCCCCGTCGGGGCTGGCTAAAATGCCATTACGACGAATACGCTCGATATAACAGCCGGTCTGTCGATAAATCCCCAGCTCACGCAGGTTCTTACCGCCACTCCACTCGACCAGCTCCGGTCCCACGCGATAGGCGCGGATAATCGGCAGATACACCTTGCGCTGACTGTCTGGGTCAAGGCCACGTTCGCGGGCAATTTCTTGCGCACTGGTCACCAGATCCTGACGTTGCAATTTTGGCAGATAGCGCGCCGCCAAGATAAGGCTGACCAGACCGACCAAATAGGTCAGGGCATAACCGAGGCTGAGGTTACTCAGCGCGGTGCGCACCAGCGCCGGATCGGCGATATTGTGCGAGCCACTGAGGAGCGATTCTCTGGCCCCCACCAACACCGGGGTCGAGGTCATGGAGCCGGCGAGCAAACCGGCGGTTAGACCGATATCCCAGCCTAACCAGCGGCCAAGGGCAAAGGCAATGATCAGCGCAGTGACCACCACAACCAGTGCCAGCAGCAGGTAGTTCTTACCATCGCGGAAAAATATGGCAAAAAAGTTTGGGCCGGCTTCGATACCGACACAGAAGATGAACAGCATAAATCCAAGGCTCAGCGCTTCGGCATTAAGCGAGAAGTGCATTTGGCCGAGCAGCAGCGAAACGACCAGAACCCCGATTGAATTACCCAATTGGATAGAGCCGAAGCGTAATTTCCCAAGACACAGGCCGAGGGCCAGTACGACAAACAAAAGCAGTATGTCATTTCCATTGAGCAATGCTGATACGTCGATATTCACGATGGTAATTCTGTGGCTGAAGAGTAAATGTATAATGCCTGTTAAATCATGCAGCGCATGGCAGGACACAGCTTATTGTGAACGGAATGTTTTGATAACTTAAATGAAATGATGCGTTAACTCTCAGGATAATTATCAATTCCGTATCTGAGTTTTATTTTACATCTAACTTTTTTAGATTTCTTGTCTATTTGGCTATAAGTCTTGAACTTGGTCAGCATTTAGTGGTTTGCTTATTCTATTCCTGTATTCCGTGATGGTTTTTTCCTGCCATCCCTCGTCGAAAGGAGTCGACTGATGCTGAAGTGGAACTGGAATGTGGTCATGCTGGGTGGATTTTTATTTTGTGTGATTTTCTTCTTTCAGGGCATGCACTATCCATATTCTGAAGCGGCTTATTCTGCCGATCCCCATAGCCATCCGGGGCTGTTGCTATTCATGCTGCCAGGCATTGTATCGGCGCATTTTGCGCGTCGTCATGGCCTCTTACATGGCTTGATGGGCGCGCTGGTGGTGGCTCCGCTGTGTATGCTGATCCGGCTCGCTGCGTTTTCCCGTTACGAGAGTTTTCTCGACACCGTGGTGTATTTTATCGGGGCCGCCTTCTGGTGCGGTTTGGGTACATTGCTGTATGTCTTTGGCAGCCGCATTTTACTGCATTACAAATCGCATGCTCGCCGCGCGTTGAGTCAGGCGCCACAAAAAAAATACAGTCAGTCCAATATTAGCCACACTAAAGTAAAATAATTGTATTTATTTTGATGCTAAATTGATCGGAGTTTAACCGTAAATAGAGATCGATAGCCTATCAGGGAAATTAGCTGCCAACTACCTGTGAAAATAGTACGCATGCAAATACGCGTGGAAAGAGTGCGTGTGAAAATATTTTCCGCATGAAAGTGTCACATTAATACGCGTTATAAATAAGACTGCCGCGGAGATAGATGCAAGATACAAAAAATGCCCATTGCGGGCATTTTTTTATGTGCTCACGGCGCTGAGCGCAGCGTACGAATAATCTACTCGATTATGGCGATACGAAGAGGCGAATTACGCGTTGTACAGGCTTAAATGCTCTTTGGCATAGGCTTCAAAATCCGTGCAGCCGCCGATGTGTTTCTGGTCGATAAAAATCTGTGGCACGGTTTCTACTGGTTTACCTACCGTCTTTTCCAGATCAGCTTTTGAAATGCCTTCCGCATGGATATCGATATAACGGAAACGGAAATCATCGCGCTCAGCACTGAGCTTTTCGGCCAACTCTTTGGCTCGGACGCAATAAGGGCAACCAGGACGACCAAAAATCACTGCAAACATTCAGAATCTCCTTTGAGTTACAAGGCGTTTACGCGAAATTAGCATTTTAAATGGAATACTTCCGGTTACTCTAACAGAAATAGATCCCTGCCGCATAAACTTCAATGCCGTCATTCGTCTCTTGCCACAAAGTCATTGTACATCGTGATCATTGTACATCATGACAGGCGGTGATTTTGAACGACTGGATATGGTGTGACACTATGCCAGCGGATTGATTTTGAATAAAATTGGTATCGCCTGTTAATTTGATAGGTTTTATCTATTAAATTGAGTTTTGGCATGAATGGACAGCAGTGTATGTCTTTATGTCCAGTCGAAATTTGCCATATTGTGCGCTGTCCCTTGTTATTTTCGGTGACTGCGTTAAATTTTGGCACGATGTAAGTTTTAGTAATTTTGCTCAAAAGGAATGCTTAATGAAGGACTCTTTTATTGCCCTTATGCTGATTGCGCTTCCAGTGGCAGCGTTTGCTTCATTTAGTATGCACCTTCATAACCAAAATCGTGAACCGGTCAGTGAGTTTCAGCTGCAGCCGGATTCGGCGTCTCATGTGACCTTGCGCCGTGGCGAGCCTGTCGTGCGCGCCAGCAGCGATCGTTAAGCGTCCGTGAGGCGAACGTGATTTGCTAACTGCAATCACGTTGCTTTGAGTCACCGCGTAGCTTGCCGTTACGCCACGTGAGATTCAATGAATGCAGTGATACGCGCCAATTACGAGTCTGTGCCACTGCATTCATTGCTTTTATTTCTCTTCGATGATTTCGCTTCGCCGCCTTCTTTTACTGCTCGATGAGAGCGCCGCCACAACTTTTCATTCTGCTTTGCTCACCGCTTCCTTTCCGAATTTTTGCCCTGCATTATCAGTAAGCTGAATACCCTGACTATACCCAAATGACTTGGCATTGCAGGTAGATGGCATGTGAGTGAATCCCCATGTGCATAGGCAAACGCTGTGCAAACGATATGATTGGGGGTGAGCAAACGTAGCCAACACCGTTGCAGCTTCAAGTAGCAAGGGTATCAACGCGTGAAAGGGAATCTAACTAACCCCGTTGTGGGATCAAGTGACCTGTTCTGGTGAGCGAGTCCTGTGTACGCCTATCAGAGCACTTAGGTAGTAGAGCACCTAGTTAGCCAAGGAGAGTGTGAAGATGAGCCGGACTATTCCTTCCAGTCTGCCCGGATGCAGCAATGTGCATGCAGGCGTATCCAGTAGCGATCAGCATAAACGCAGTTATATCAGCCCATTGTCTTTTTCCGTGCCGCCCGATGTGGTGTGGCGGGCGCTGCGTCAGTTAGTGGGGAACTGGCCGCGTACTGACGTGATTAAAGATGTGCCAGGTTACCTGAAAGTGTTGAGCCATTCGCGACTGTTGCGCTTACCAGACGAAGTCGAGTTTTTATTGGATACGCACCATGCTTGTATCTGCATCTGTTCTGTGTCTAAAGTGTTGCCTTACGATTTTGGCAGTAACCGTCGGCGCATTGAGAAATTGCGCGCTGCGTTAACGGCGCAATTAGCACAACATGATGCACCTGCACCGTAATAACTGATGAGCTTTACATGACACAAAGACCTAAATTTGTCCTCCCTTGGCCGATTGTGATAAGCGAGGTGGTCGGTTTTTTACTGATTATTCTTGGCTACCTCGATATCAAACAAAGTTCTCTGTTACCGGCATGGCTCAGTGGCACGGGCAGTGCCGCGACGATGATCATTGTCGGACTGATTTTGATGTTACCGGCAGGGTTGTTTTTGGTGTCCGGCTGGTTTGGTCAGCTAGACAGCTGGATTAAACCGACGTTTAACCACAGTGCTGGGCATGAGCGTAAGAAAAAGGAGCATGATGATGACACCGACCATTGATCTGATCTGTTCACACCGTTCGATCCGTCAATTTACGGATCGGCCGATCAGCCCAGAGCAACTTCACGCCATTATTGATTCGGCGCGTGCGGCATCATCGTCCAGCTTTTTGCAGCTGGTCAGTATTATTCGGGTCACTGATCCCGCCTTGCGTCAGCAGCTAGTGAAATTATCTGGCGAGCAGGCCTATGTGGCACAGGCGGCGGAGTTTCTGGTCTTTTGTGCCGACTTTAACCGTAATCAGCAGATTTACCCGCAAGCGCAGTTGGGATTTGCCGAGCAGCTGCTAACCGGCAGCATTGATGTGGCGCTGATGGGGCAAAATGCCTTACTGGCGGCAGAGTCATTGGGCATGGGCGGCGTATTTATCGGCGGTTTGCGTAATCATATTCAGGCGGTCACCGATCTGTTGCACTTGCCGCAGCATGTACTGCCACTGTTTGGTTTGTGTTTGGGGTATCCAGCGCAAGATCCGCAGCAAAAGCCGCGCTTACCGGCGTCGATTATGCTGCATGAAAATCAGTATCAGCTGCTGGATAGCGCGGAATTGGCGCGGTACGATGCGGAGATGGAGCATTATTACCAATCTCGTGGCAGTAACCTCAAACAGCAAAACTGGAGCCAGCATATCTGTTCGACCTTAAGTAAAGAGTCGCGTCCTTTCATGCTGGATTATTTACATCGTCAGGGATGGATTACCCGCTAAATGCTCTCCATCGCGATCCTTTCACGGGATGCCTCTTTGTACTCGTGCCAGCGGCTGGTTGCAGCCGCTGAAGCGCGTGGCTTTCACATTGAGGTGATTGACCCGTTGCACTGTTACATCAATCTCAATGCCGATGAGCCTTCGGTGCACTGCCAAGGGCAACCCTTGCCGGTATACGACGCGGTGATCCCGCGTATTGGTGCCTCGATTACTTTCTATGGCACCAGCGTGCTGCGCCAGTTTGAAATGCTGGGCAGCTACGTGCTGAATGACTCCACCTCTATCAGCCGTGCGCGTGACAAATTACGCTCATTGCAGCGCTTGGCGCGCAAAGGTATTGGCCTGCCGATCACTGGGTTTGCCAGCTCGCCAGGGGATACGGACGATCTGATCAAAATGGTTGGTGGTGCGCCATTGGTGGTGAAACTGGTGGAAGGCACGCAAGGCATTGGCGTGGTGCTGGCGGAAACCCGTCAGGCTGCGGAAAGTGTCATCGATGCCTTTCGGGGGTTGAATGCCAATATTCTGGTGCAAGAGTATATTGCCGAAGCGCAAGGCTCGGATATTCGCTGTTTTGTGATTGGCGATCGGGTGGTCGCGGCCATGAAACGGCAAGCCAAGGCGGGTGAGTTTCGCTCCAATTTACATCGTGGCGGCAGCGCTACACCGGTGGAAATCAGTGCTGCGGAGCGTGATATGGCGGTACGCGCCGCACAGATCATCGGCTTGAATGTGGCCGGGGTCGATATTTTGCGCTCGAAGCGCGGCCCGCTGGTGATGGAAGTGAATGCATCGCCGGGGATTGAAGGTATTGAACGCGCTACGGGGCAAGATGTCGCGGGGCAAATACTGGATTATCTGGCCGAGCAGGTGATGCGTCATCGGCAGGACCGGTAGCGATGAGACAGGTTAAGTGGCGCGGTCAGCATCAGTGACCGCGCAGAGCGTCAGCGACAGGGAGTCTTGCGCTAATATTATACCGAACGGAACTGATTAAACTCCGGATGGTAATGAAAACCGCTGTGTTCGAGCTTTTCACACAGCGCGGCTGCATCAATGTCGTAGGCCTGAGCCAGCTCGTACAGATTGTCGAACTCATTACGCAGCTTCATATTAACGATACTCATCAACATGGTGCTGTCCATTTGCGCAAAGCGGGTGAGATCCATCATACCTCCTCGTACCGCGAATAAGCACTGCCGGTACTTCTTCATTATCAACGTATCACATCGTGATGCCTTTTCAGGATGCATCACACAAGCATAGATGTTAATCAGAAAATTTCGAGTTCAGATAAGCAAAGGTTCAGTTAAACCGGCGAATGACTTGAGCAAACGGCCTTAGAGAATGACCGAGGAAAACGTGGCGATTAGCCTGGTATTGGCTGGCGGCTGGCCACAATTCACGTCAGGACACGAATTATTGTGTGAGAGCATAGATAAATCACTGCCCATTTCGTAAGCTACACCGATAATTTCACGTGTACTTGTTGTGTAGTGTGGCATGAATAACTTACCTGTTCCCGATTTGACCGTATTGAAAACCTGGCTGCTGCAGTTAGGGATCGAGTTTTTCGAGTGTGAATCTTGTCAGGCTCTGCACCTGCCGCATATGCAGAACATCAACGGGATTTTTGATGCCAAAATTGATTTGCTGGATGAAGACATTATTGTCTTTTCGGCGGCCACTGAAGTGCGTCCAACCGGCTTGTTGCCACTGGTGGCGGGGCTCAGTGACATTAATGCCCAGTTCTCGCTGGTAAATGGTTTTGTGGATGTGCAAGATGACAATCTACCAAAACTCATTGTCACTCACTCACTGACCGCTGGTGCCGGTTTAACCCTGGCGCAGTTCCAGCGTTTTGTGCTGCAAACCCAACAGCAAATCGAGCTGTTTGTCGAAAACGTCAAACTGAAAGGCTTCCTGTTTTTCCCAGAGGAAGATGAGTTTTCTGAGCAGGATAAAGTCCTGCATTAAGGTCAGATGCGCGGGTGGAGGATTATCTTGACCCGCGCCGTTTCAATTAGTCGGCTGCGCTACGTTTACCTTCACATCCCTTTCTTTGTGCTAATGGGGCTGCCAAATCTTTTGCGGCAATCCGTTTTTTACCCTCCGGTGTAAATACCTGACAACTTACTATAAAACCGCCTTTCCCACCTTGCATTTCACTGTTTTTTAACTCTTATGCCACAGGTGATAGAGCAATAATGGCTATTTGTCTTGCATGCTGTCGTTTTGCCCTCACCTTATGGTCTTAACATCCAGACAACGTTATGCTACTTAGCGTTATTAATCTGTTGGCTAACATGGAGGTTTTGGTAATGAATGCAGTGTTTGCGCGTCAGTTCACCGGGGCTAAATGGGTCGGAGCGATCCTGGCCTCCATGCTGGTTTTGTCTTCTGCGCAGGCGGAAGAGAAAACGCTGCATGTCTACAACTGGTCTGACTATATTGCCCCTGATACGCTGGCGAATTTCCAAAAAGCCAGTGGCGTGAAAGTCGTGTACGACGTGTTTGATTCCAACGAAGTGTTGGAAGGCAAACTGATGGCCGGTAATACCGGTTTTGATATCGTGGTGCCGTCGGCCAGTTTTCTGGAGCGCCAGATTAAAGCCGGCGTGTTTAAACCGCTGGATAAGAGCAAGCTGACCCATTACGCCAATTTGGATCCGGAGTTGCTCAAAATGCTGAGCAAACACGATCCGGATAACCAATACGGGATCCCATATCTGTGGGCGACCACCGGAATTGGCTATAACGTCGATAAAGTCAAAGCGGTGCTCGGGGAAAATGCGCCGGTCGATAGCTGGGATCTGGTGTTGAAGCCGGAGAATTTGGCTAAGCTGAAAAGCTGCGGAGTGGCTTTCTTAGATGCGCCGAGCGAAGTGTACGCCACCGTGCTCAATTATCTGGGTAAAGATCCTAACAGCACCGATCCAAAAGATTATTCCGGTGCCGCCAATGATCTGTTATTGCAACTGCGCCCGAGCGTGACTTACTTCCACTCATCCCAATATATCAATGACTTGGCTAACGGTGATGTCTGTGTCGCCATTGGTTGGGCCGGGGATGTGAAGCAGGCGGCCAATCGCGCGAAAGAGGCCAACAACGGCGTGAATGTTGGCTACAGCATTCCGAAAGAAGGGGCATTAGCCTTCTTCGATATGCTGGCGATTCCAGCGGATGCGAAAAACACCGATGCCGCCTATGCCTTTATGGATTATTTGCTGCAACCGGAAGTGATTGCCGGAGTCAGTGATGCGGTGTACTACGCCAACGGGAATGCGAAAGCGACCGAATTGGTGAAACCAGAGATCCGAAACGATCAGGGCATTTACCCGACCGCTGAAACGCGGGCCAAAATGTTCACCCTGACGGTTAAAGATCCTAAAGTGGACCGGGTGATCACCCGCTCCTGGACACGGGTTAAAAGCGGCCAATAACCCGGATTCCAAACGTTTAGCCGCGCTACAGTTGGCGTATCGACTGGGCTTGCTGGCCCAGTTTCGCTACAGCGGCGCTGGCGGAAATGGCAATTGAACATGCGTATTACCGGTGTCTTGTAGGCAGCAAAACCTTGCAAGCACCGGATCACCCCTGATGTAACACGGATTGTGTTGATGATGGATCATTAACGGTTTTTGTTGTCTAGGAGACCCCCATCAGTGAAAGAGACGCAAGCTCGTCCTCAAAACAAAGCCCCCAAGCTGAAAACACCGTTGCTGGAAGTGCGTAACCTCACCAAATCCTTCGATGGTTCGTTGGCGGTGGATGATGTCGATCTGACTATCTATAAAGGTGAAATTTTTGCCTTACTGGGCGCCTCAGGCTGTGGCAAGTCCACCTTGCTGCGGATGTTGGCTGGATTTGAGTTGCCGACTAGTGGCCAGATTTTCCTCGACGGACAGGATTTGTCGGCCGTGCCGCCGTATAAACGCCCGATCAACATGATGTTCCAGTCGTATGCACTGTTCCCACACATGACGGTGGAGCAGAACATTGCCTTTGGTCTTAAGCAGGACAAATTACCGACGGCGGAGATCCGCAATCGGGTGGCTGAGATGCTGGAACTGGTACACATGCAAGAGTTTGCCAAGCGTAAGCCGCATCAGTTATCCGGCGGCCAGCGCCAGCGGGTGGCATTGGCGCGCAGTCTGGCTAAACGGCCGAAGCTGTTGCTGCTGGATGAGCCGATGGGGGCGCTAGATAAAAAGCTGCGTGACCAGATGCAACTGGAAGTGGTGGATATTCTTGAGCGCGTGGGCGCAACCTGCGTGATGGTGACCCACGATCAGGAAGAAGCCATGACCATGGCCGGACGTATCGCCATCATGAACCGTGGCAAGTTCGTGCAAATTGGTGAGCCAGAAGAGGTGTACGAGTACCCGAACAGCCGCTTTAGCGCCGAGTTTATCGGCAGCATCAATGTGTTCGAAGGTATGTTGCAAGAAGAGCAGGAAGAGCACTATATCGTGCGCAGTCCTGGCTTGGTGCACCCACTGAAAGTTGAGCAAGAGGTCAAGATCACCCCGGATGTGCCGGTGATGGTGGCGCTGCGGCCAGAAAAAATTGCCCTGTGCGATGATGTGCCGGAAGAGGGCTGTAACTTTGCGGTGGGCGAAGTGGTGAATATCGCGTATTTAGGCGATTTGTCGATTTATCACGTGCGACTGCACAGCGGCATGATTTTGACCGCCCAGTTGCAAAACGATTGTCGCTACCGCAGGGGTATGCCGACGTGGGGGGATGAGGTGCGGCTGTACTGGAATCCGGACAGCTGTGTCGTACTGACCGCTTGACGCAAGGAACAAGGAGACAGGGATGAAATTGCTCGATTCTCGTCACCGGCCGGGCGGACGCCACGCGGTGATTGCGGCTCCCTATATCTGGCTGCTGGTCTTTTTTCTGGTGCCATTTCTGATTGTTTTCAAAATCAGTTTTGCTGAGATGCAGGTGGCGATCCCGCCGTATACCGATCTGGTTGAATGGCTGGATGGCAAACTGACCCTCTCACTTAATCTGGGTAATTACGCCTATTTGATTGAAGACCCGCTGTATGTTGATGCCTACCTGCATTCGCTGGAAATCGCGGGTACTTCGACATTGCTGTGTCTGCTGCTCGGCTATCCGATGGCGTGGGCGATAGCGAACAGCAGCCCGTCAGTGCGTAATATTTTGCTGTTGCTGGTGATTTTGCCGTCGTGGACATCGTTTTTAATTCGGGTATACGCGTGGATTGGTCTGCTAAAAAATAACGGGGTGATTAACAATATCCTGATGTGGGCGGGCATTATCGATCAACCGTTACCGATGCTGCATACCGATTTTGCCGTGTACATCGGGATTGTGTATGCCTATTTGCCGTTCATGATTTTGCCGCTGTATACCGCGCTGCTAAAGCTTGATTACTCGCTGGTGGAGGCATCGCTTGATTTAGGTGCCAAACCGGTGCGTACCTTCTTTTCGGTGATCTTGCCCCTGACCAAAGGCGGCATTATTGCGGGTTCGATGTTGGTGTTCATTCCGGCGGTGGGGGAGTTTGTGATCCCAGAGCTGCTTGGCGGTCCGGATAGCATCATGATTGGACGGGTGATGTGGCAGGAGTTTTTCAATAACCGCGATTGGCCGGTAGCCTCGGCGGTAGCGATTGTCATGTTGCTGCTGTTGGCGTTACCGATCATGTGGTTCCATAAACACCAGAATCAGGAGGTGCGCTGATGAGCTCGATGCCGGCACAAAAAGGCTATTGGAAAGCCCTGATCCTGTTTATCGGTCTGAGTTTTTTGTATGTACCGATGATTATGCTGGTGGTGTACTCCTTTAACAGCTCACGTCTGGTCACGGTGTGGGCCGGTTGGTCAACGATTTGGTATCGCGAGTTGTTTGCCGATCAGGCGATGATGGATGCGGTCTGGCTCAGTTTGACCATTGCTACCGCAGCGGCCAGTGCCGCCGTGGTGTTGGGCACGATGGCCTCCTTTGTGATGACCCGCTTTCGCCGTTTTCGCGGGCAGACCTCGTTTGCGTTTATGCTGACTGCGCCGTTGGTGATGCCCGAGGTGATCACCGGTTTGTCGCTGCTGTTGCTGTTTGTGGCGATGGGGCAGTGGCTTGGTTGGCCGCAGCAGCGTGGCGCGATGACTATCTGGTTAGCGCACGTGACTTTCTGTACCTCCTATGTGGCGGTGGTAGTCAGTGCTCGCCTGCGCGAGCTGGATCGCTCGGTGGAGGAGGCGGCGATGGATCTTGGCGCGCCGCCGCTGAAAGTGTTCTTCGTCATCACGGTGCCGCAAATCGCGCCGGCATTGGTGTCCGGTTGGTTATTGGCCTTTACCTTGTCGTTGGATACCTTGGTGATCTCAAGTTTTGTCTCGGGGCCAAGCTCGACCACCTTACCAATGATTGTGTTCTCCAGTGTACGCATGGGGGTATCGCCGAAAATCAACGCATTGGCGACCTTGATTATTTTGGCCGTGAGTCTCATCGGCTTGCTGTCATGGTGGCTGATGTCGCGCGCTGAAAAGCGGCGTCGTTTAGAGATGCTGTTGCCACAAAAATAGTGCGCGCCCAGTGGGGGCGAATTGAGCGGCGCAGGCTAGGGCGCTGACAACAGTGTTGGCGCTAATCGGCAAGGAGGGGTAGAATTCTGCCCCTCTTTTTATTTTTACGCCACCCGATACGATTGCGAGGTTTGCATGCAGTGTGCGCACTTTCAGGCCGGTGAATGCCGCTCCTGTCATTGGCTTGACCGCCCTTATTCCGAGCAACTGCAGCAAAAACAGCATGATTTGCAGGCGTTATTTACCCCGATTACGGTCGGTCAGTGGTTACCGGCGGTGTCTGGCCCTGAGCAGGCGTTTCGCAACAAAGCTAAAATGGTGGTCAGTGGCGCGGTAGAGCGTCCGCTGCTGGGCATTTGCGATGCCGCCGGCAATGGTGTCGACCTGTGTGATTGTCCGCTCTATCCGGCGGCGTTTCAGGCGTTATTCCCCGCTTTAAAGCAATTTATTGGTCGCGCCGGTTTGACGCCTTATCAGATTACACGGCGCCGTGGCGAGCTTAAATATCTGCTGTTAACGCAAAGTACCCTCAGTGGCGAATTCATGCTGCGCTTTGTGCTGCGCTCTGACAGCAAATTGCCGTTAATTCGCCGCGAACTGGCCTGGCTGCAAGCGCAGTTGCCACAGTTACGGGTGATCTCGGTGAATATCCAGCCGGTGCACATGGCTATTATGGAAGGGGAGCAGGAGATTATCCTGACGGCGGATGAAGCGCTAGAAGAGCAGTTTAATCAGGTGCCGCTGTATATTCGCCCGCGTAGCTTTTTCCAGACTAACCCCGATGTCGCGGCCAAATTGTATGCGACGGCGCGTGACTGGGTGCGTGCGTTACCGGTGTATTCCCTGTGGGATCTGTTTTGTGGCGTCGGCGGGTTTGGCTTGCACTGCGCCACGCCCGACATGGCGTTAACCGGTATTGAGATTTCCCCAGAAGCCATTGCTTGTGCGCAAAAATCGGCGGCGACCTTGGGGCTAAACAAGGTGCAGTTTCAGGCGTTAGATTCGGCGGATTTTGCCCATAGCCGCGATGCGGTGCCGGATCTGGTGCTGGTGAACCCGCCGCGGCGCGGGATCGGGGTGGCGCTGAGCGAATACCTGTCGCGGATGGCGCCGGAGTATATTTTGTATTCCAGCTGCAATGCGGTCAGTATGCAGGCCGATGTGGCGCGTTTGACGGCCAATGGCCAGTATCAGCTGTTGCAGATGCAGTTGTTCGATATGTTCCCGCACACCGCACACTATGAGGTGCTGGGTCTGTTGAAGAAATCTGCCGGTTAAGCATTCTCGCTAATACATTCGCTATGCATCCGAGCTTTGCGCGCGCATGTCGCAATACTTCGCGCTGAACAACAAAAAACCGCCAGTGATTGGCGGTTTTTTTATGGCAAATTTTACTCTGGCAAAGAGTTGAGCATGGTATGGCATCTTCGCAGCTCTGCGGCGAACACGGCCAGCGCTGCTATTGATTACGTCACGCGTTATTTTTACGCTGTTTTTGGCACTTTCTTTTCGTGCCAAGTGACACCTTCAAGCGTCAACAGCGCGGTTTTGATGGGTAGCCCACCGCTGTAGCCGGTCAGCGAGCGATCTTTGCCGAGGACGCGGTGACACGGGATGATGATGGCCAGTGGATTCGCGCCGATGGCACCACCGACGGCACGCACGGCTTTCGGATTACCGATGCGCTGGGCGATATCGCCATAGCAGCTGGTGCCCGCATAGGGAATTTGCAGTAATTGCTGCCAAACCTGTTGCTGAAACGGAGTGCCGACAGGGGCGAGCAGTAATTGCTCGGCTGAAGGTTTTTTCCCCGCAAAATATGCATCCAAAAAGTCGCAGGCTTGCTCCAGTGGGCGATTTTTCCCCGCTTGCCACAGCGGATTATGCGGCGGGTTTTCCGATGGCAGATACAAATGGCGCAGACCATGACGGTCGGCAATCAGCAATAACTCTCCCAATGGGGAGGCGTATTTAACGTAATACATCAGGTTGGTGTCCTTGCGCGGGTTCTGACTGTAGCTACGTTAGCCTGCTTTTTCGGTATGACAAAACCGACCTGTCACAAAAGTACGGCTGATCCGGCCAGATAGCCGCGAGGAAACGGTGTTAAATCGCAGTGAGCGTGTCGCTGGTGGCCGATAAGCCGAGGATGGGCTGATAGCGATTTCAGTATAAAAAACGGCATCCCGTAGGATGCCGTTATAAATGAAACTCAGTTTATTGGATACGAAGTGACATAGCCTAGCGAACGCATGCGATTTAGCAGCGCTGCTCGAATGCCAGCATCCGCTTTTCCATCTGGCGCATCAAGATAGTCAGCAAACCATTCACGACCAGATAAATCACCCCAGCCATGCCAAATACCGCCAGCGTATCGTAGGTTTGGGCGTTCAGCTGCTGGGCATAGCCCATGATATCCATGATAGTGATGGTACTGGCCAGTGACGTGCCTTTAAAAATCAACACCACTTCGTTGGAATAAGCAGGCAAAGAGCGCTTCAATGCGTAAGGCACTAAAATGCGCAGCGTTTGCAAGCGAGTCATTCCCAGTGCGCTACAAGATTGCCACTGTCCCGCAGGAATTGCTTTCACAGCCCCGTAGAACAACAAGGTGGAGTAGGCCGCGCTATTGAGCGCTAAGGCCAGCATGGCGCAAAACCAAGGTTCGGACAGCAATGGCCACAGCACGCTGTTACGCAGGCTTTCAAACTGACCCGGGCCGTAGTAAATCAGAAAAATCTGAATCAGCAGCGGGGTGCCGGTGAACAACGTCAGATAGCCTTTAGTCAACCAGCGCAGCGGCCCTTTGCGACCGGCCATGATCACAGTCATCACCACCGCCAGAGTAAAACCAATCAACAGGGCGCACACGGTCAGCGATAAGCTGGTTTGTAGCCCCTGCAACAACGTTGGTAGATAATCCCACATCAGGCGGCACTCCTTTCAAAACGGGTGACATACAAATCCAGCCGGTGCAGCAAAAACTGGCTGATGAGCGTGACCACCAGATACAGCACGGCGGCCAACGCAAACCAGGTAAACGGCTGCCACGTTGAGGTGGCAATGGTTTGAGCCTGACGCATTAACTCATTGACCCCAATCAGGGAAACCAGCGCGGTGTCTTTCAGCAGTACCAGCCATTGGTTACCCAGCCCTGGCAGGGCGTGACGCCAGACTTGCGGCAGGATCACGCGCACAAAAATATCTTTACGCGTCATGCCGAGTGCTAGCCCAGACTCCCACTGCCCCTGTGAAATGGCCTTCAGCGCGCCCCGCAGTGTCTGCGAGGCGTAGGAGGCAAAAATCACGGCCAGTGCCACCGCGCCGCACCAAAACGGACTGAATTCGACAAATTCGCCGCTTAGCAGGAAGAGCACCTGTGTCGAGCCAAAATAAATAAACAATACGACCAGAATTTCCGGCAGACCGCGCAGTACCGTCACCAGCGTACTGACAGGCCAACTGACGAAGCGCCATCGCACGGACTCAAGAACGGCAAATAACAGGGCCAGTATCAGCCCTATCACTAAAGAGGTGAGTGCCAGACCGACAGTCATGCCGGTCGCCGTCAGGAGTAGGTGGAGAAATTCTGTTCCGGCCATCGTTAATTATTTAAACCACTTGTTGTAGATGGATTGATAGGTACCGTTGGCATGCAAGGTATCCAGCGCGGTGTTGAGCTTGTTCAGCAGTTCGGTGTTGCCTTTGTTGACGGCAATGCCGAAGCCTTTACCAAAGTAAGCTTGATCGGTCACCGGAGCGCCGACAGGCTGCAAGTTGGCATCTTGCTTCAGCCACTCGGCAATCACCGCGGTGTCACCAAATACGGCATCAATCCGGCCATTTTTCATATCGATCACGGCATTTTGATAGCTACCGTAAGGCACCGATTTCAGATCTTTCATCTGCTCATTGATATAGGTTTGGTGAGTGGAGCCATTTTGTACGCCAACCCGCTTACCTTGCAGGCCAGCGGCATCGGCAAACTTACCTTTCTGGGCAATGAATACTGCGGCGTTGTCATAGTAAGGCTTGGTGAAGTCCACCTGCTTTAAACGCTCTTCGGTGATATCCATAGCGGAAATGGCTGCATCGTAACGACGGAATTTCAGGCTCGGGATCAGGCTGTCAAATGCTTGGTTGCTGAACGTACATTCCGCTTTGATTTCCGCGCACAGCGCTTTAGCCAGATCGACATCAAAACCGACGATTTCGTTTTTCTCGTTGGTGGACTCAAACGGTGGATAGGTCGCTTCCATGGCAAAGCGAATAGTGTCGGCGGCCATTACCGTACTGCTAAAACCTGCGCAAAGGCTGCTAGTCAGCAGAGCTGCGGTCAGTAATTTTTTCATGATGAACTCCTTGTAATACGCAGAGAAAACTCAGTGCGATAAATAACCGGCAAAGGCCGAGGTTTGAGGTTGAGTGAAGCAGGTGGCATTGCCTTGTTCGAGGATGTGCCCTTGCTCCATGTAAATCACCTGACTGGCCACTTTCTTGGCCACTTCCACTTCGTGGGTCACGATCACTTGTGTGATCCCCGTTTGTGCCAACTCTTGAATGATGCTGACTACTTGTGCAGTGATCTCTGGATCTAGCGCAGCCGTCGGCTCATCAAACAGGAGCACTTGTGGCTCCATCATCAGGGCGCGGGCAATGGCGACCCGCTGTTGCTGACCACCCGATAGATGCAGCGGATAACGGCCGGCATACGGAGTCAGACGTAACCGCTCCAGCAACACGTTAGCGCGGCTTTGTGCTTGTTCTTTGCTTAAACCCAATACTCGGCACGGGGCTTCAGTCAGATTTTCCATCACGGTCAGATGTGGCCAGAGGTTGTACTGCTGAAAGACCATACCGACGTTTTGGCGCAGCTCACGCACAGCGCGGCTGTCAGGTTCGCGCGATAAATCAAAGTCCATACCGGCAATGTGCAGAGTGCCACTTTTGGGCACTTCCAACAGATTCAATACCCGCAGCAGCGAACTTTTGCCGGCACCGCTCGGGCCGAGCAGTACCAGTGTCTCGCCAGCGCTGCATTCAAAACTGATATTGTGTAAGGCTTGGTGTTCGCCGTAAAAGCAATTCACCTGATTTAACTGAATACTCATGCGATCCAACTGAATAATGAGTTATTTTTGGTGATAGTAAATAGATTCGCATAATTATGCAATATAGATATGTAAGATAAGAATAAGAAAATGGTCTGATTTTTCTGTCACCTTGTTCTATGTCAGGATTGGCGCGGCTTGCGTTGATACTTTTTGTCTTGATTTCATGGTGCGATAGGTCAAAAAAACGGCACGACACAGTGCGCTAAGGCTGTATTTGCCTTGAAGGGATAAAAAATCCAGCTTGAATAACTTTTCACTGTAAATGAAAGTGTAAACCGCACTTAAAATACTTTTTTTGTGGTGGTGAATACGGTAAATGCAGAGGATTATTCTGTGCAGAGCAGTGAAGCATGCTAACGATCGGGGCGTGAGTTCAGTGAGTCAGCCGTGTAGGTGATTAGCGGCGTGCGCGAGAGGAAGGGGCTGGCATTTTTAGCGGACACTTTTTCTTATGGTGATGCAATGCAAAGAGATGTGCAGAGCGGGATGGCTGAGCTAACTGTTTAGCGGTGGAGCCAATTTGCGCCACGCTGAACTGAAAAGAGGAAAAGAGGAAAAGAGGAAAAGAGGAAAAGAGGAAAAGAGGAAAGCGCATTACGCCAAAATAAAATGCGGGTATCAGGCGGTGTCGATAGATACCCGCAGAGTCGAAGAACGTTACCTATGACGCTCGCGCAAGCGGCGGATGACATCACGCAACTGCAGATCTTGGTCTTGCAGCAGCACCATCAGGTGATACAACAAATCCGCAGATTCATTGATCAGCTCATCTTTATCACCGGCCACCGCAGCCAGTGCGGTTTCCACCCCTTCTTCGCCCACTTTTTGCGCAATGCGCTTAGTGCCTTTGGCATACAGGCGTGCGGTGTACGACGTTTGTGGGTCGACGGTTTTGCGTGCCATTAAAATCGATTCTAACTTGCCGAGGAAAATCAAATCTGGCTCCACGGCAGTTTCTTCAAAGCAGCTGTCAGTCCCCAAATGGCACGTAGCGCCGTGCGGTTCGGCTAAGATCAGTAAGGTGTCGTTATCGCAGTCCAGCCCCATGCGGGTGGCCCACAGAATATGGCCGGAAGTTTCGCCTTTGGTCCACAGGCGCTGTTTGGTACGTGAAAAAAAGGTGACTTGACGGGTTTGCAGGGTTTTTTCCAGTGCCTCCGGAGTCATATAACCAAGCATCAGCACTTCGCCGTTTTGGGCGTGCTGTACGATAGCCGGCAGCAGTCCACCGACCTTGTCCCAGTTGATCATTGCGCGTTGCTGTTCAGTTAACACAGTCTGATCTCCACACCTTGTTTGAAGAGGTATTCCTTGAGCTCACCGATATTGATGATTTGCTTATGGAATACGGATGCGGCCAGCGCACCGTCTACATCCGCATCGCGGAATGCCTCAAGAAAATGTTCCGGTCGTCCGGCGCCGCCCGAGGCAATCAGAGGAACCTGACATACCTCGCGTACCCGCTGTAATTGACGGATATCGTAGCCGCGGCGAACCCCATCTTGGTTCATCATGTTCAGCACAATTTCACCGGCGCCGCGTCGTTGCACTTCTTGCACCCAGTCGAGTGTAGACCACGCAGTGGCACGGGTGCGGCTTTCATCGCCAGTAAACTGATAGACCTGATAGCTATCGAGCGCTTCGTCGTACCAAGTATCAATTCCGACTACCACACACTGCTGGCCAAAGCGTTCCGCCAGATCGTTGATCAGGGCCGGATTAGCCAGAGCCGGTGAGTTAACGGAAATCTTATCTGCGCCGTAAGCCAGAATCTGTGCGGCATCTTCCGCTGTACGGATCCCACCAGCGACACAAAACGGAATATCAATCACTTCGGCGACTTTTGCGACCCAGCTCTTATCGACGGTACGACCATCAGAAGAGGCGGTGATGTCATAAAACACCAGCTCATCAGCGCCTTCTTGTGCGTAGCGACGCGCCAGTGGCACGATGTCACCGATGATTTCGTGGTTACGAAATTGCACGCCTTTGACGACTTGGCCGTTGCGTACATCCAGACAGGGGATTATCCGTTTTGCCAGCATGCAATGGCCTCCTCGGTGTTGAATTTACCTTCTAGCAGCGCGCGACCGACAATCACACCGCGTACGCCACTGCCGCGAAGGGCACGAATGTCATCCAGTGAGCCGATGCCGCCGGAGGATTGAAACGCGATCTGCGGGAAACGGGCGGCCAGTTCACGGTACAGACGCACGTTGGAGCCGGCCAGCGTGCCATCGCGAGAGATATCGGTGCACAACACGTGCTTGAGGCCCACGGTTTGGTACTCTTCCAGCAGCGTTTCGATGGCAAGGCCCGAGTCTTGTTGCCAGCCGCTGATAGCGACGCGTTTGACTTCATCGCTGCCGATACGAACGTCTAATGCCAGCACCAAACGCTCGGCGCCGAAGCGGGCAAACCAGCGTTTAACTTCTGCAATATCACGTACCGCGGTTGAGCCAACCACTACGCGCGCGGCGCCCGCGTCGAGTAGATCGGCCACATCCTGCTCAGTGCGCACGCCGCCGCCAATTTGGATATGCGCGGGCGTTGCTTTAATCAGGTGCGTGATCAGGGCTAGTTGACGGCGCTGGGTGTCTTTGGCGCCGGTCAGATCTACTAAGTGCAGCCATTGGGCACCTTGTTGCTGATATTCCTGCAGTCGCAGGGCGGGATCGGCTTGATAGTCGGTCTGACGGGCGTAGTCACCCTGTAGCAGACGCACGACTTTGCCGTCGATCAGATCCAGTGCGGGAATAATCATCCTTGTTACATCTCCAGAAAGTTTTTCAGCAACTGGGCACCGGCGCGGCCGGAGCGCTCGGGATGAAACTGCACGCCGTAAAAGTTGTCTTTTTGTACCGCTGCAGAGAACGGCTCACCGTAGTTGCATTGGGCGATGGTCGCGGTGCTGACGGGCATCGCGAAGCTGTGCACGAAGTAGAAATACTCACCATCGGCGATGTTATTGAACAGGCGATGGCCGGCTTTCGGGTAGACCCGATTCCAGCCCATGTGTGGCAGCGGCAGGCCAAAGTCGGTCATGCGCAGCACGCTTTCCGGAATGACGCCCAAGGTGTCAGTACTGCCTTCCTCGCAGTACTCCGCCATGATTTGCATGCCTAAACAGATCCCCAATACCGGCTGCGTACAGGCTTTGATCAGCGCCGGAAGCTGGCGCTGGGTTAAGTTCTGCATGGCATTGTTGGCGGTACCGACTCCAGGCAGCAGCAGTTTATCGGCGGTGAGGATCACGTCGGGCTCTTTGCTGATTTGCGGCTCATAGCCTAGGCGCTGAATGGCAAAGTAGACCGAAGCCAAATTCGCGCAGCCGGTATCCACAATCACGACCCGGGTATGTGGCGTTTGTTGCGGCATTTACAGCACTCCTTTTGAGCTAGGCAGGGCATCACCCTCCACACGGATCGCTTGTCGCAGTGTGCGGCCAAAGGCTTTGAACAGACTCTCCACCATGTGATGGCTATTGTGGCCTTTGGTTTTCAGGTGCAAGGTGCAGGCCAGCGCATCACTCAGTGAGCGGAAAAAATGCTCGACCATTTCGGTGCTTAGATCGCCTACCTGCGCGCGGTCAAACTTGGCTTTGAATTTCAGGTATGGACGACCGGAAAGATCCAGCGCGCAGCGCGCCAAGCACTCATCCATCGGCAAGACAAAACCGAAGCGTCCGATGCCCCGTTTGTTGCCAAGTGCTTCTTTCAGCGCCTGTCCGAGCGCCAGCGCAGTGTCTTCCACCGTGTGGTGATCATCGATATGCAGATCGCCCTCGACGCTGACACTCATCCGAAAACCGCCGTGGGTGGCAATCTGATCCAGCATGTGGTCAAAAAAGCCCAGCCCCGTTTGAATGTGATTCTCGCCAGTTTCATCCAGCCACAGCTCGACCTTGATATCGGTTTCGCGGGTGGTACGAGTGACGCATGCGTGGCGAGGAGGCAGGGTCAGGCGGCGCACAATCTCTGGCCAACCGGTGACGCCGTTTTGATAACGGATCCCAGTGATGCCCATGTTGGTGGCCAGTTGCAGGTCGGTTTCCCGATCGCCAATCACATAGGAGTGCTCGGGGTTGATGCAGTCCGCTTCCAGATAATGTTTAACCAGCCCCAGTTTGGGTTTACGGCAACTGCAGTTGTCGTGCTCAAAGTGTGGGCAGATCAGGATGTTGTCGAATTCCACCCCTTGTGAGCTGAAAATATCCAGCATCATTTGTTGCGGGAGATCGAAGTCCGGTTGCGGGAAGCTGTTGGTGCCAAGGCCATCTTGGTTGGTGATCATCACCAGTTTGTAACCTTCACGGCGTAACTTGAGCAGGGCGGGGATCACCGCCGGCTCTAGGCGCAGTTTATCCAACCGGTCGACTTGAAAATCTTGCGGCGGCTCGGCGATCAGGGTGCCGTCGCGATCAATAAACAGATAATTCTCGGTGCGACTTTCAGTCGATTGTGCTGCGGGTACGGAACGACGTACCGATGGACGGAATTTTTTCTTTTTCACTGCATGGCTCCTTGCTGATACAGCGCGTCGATAGCGTTCAGGGTACGGCGGCATTCAGCCTCGGTTCCTATGCTGATGCGCAGACAGTTTTGCATGCCCGGTTGCTTGCCCTGATTACGTAAGATAATGCCCTGATCCCAGAGGCTTTTGAATACTTTTTCACCGTCAACGAAGCGAACGGTTAGCCAGTTACCTTCGCCAGTGTAAACTTCGCGGCACAGTGGGTTGCGGCGCAGCCCCTCGGCGAGCAAGGCGCGGTGGCGTAAGGTGTCAGCCACTTGGGTACGCATACGGTCTAATCCCGCGTCGCTCAAGGCTTGGGCGGCGATATCTGCCACAGGTTGTGGCACCGGATAGGGAGCAATCACCTTTTGCAGCAAACCAATCACCGGCGGATTAGCCAGTGCGAACCCACAGCGTAAACCGGCTAAGGCGAAGGCTTTAGACAAGGTGCGCAGGATCACCAGATGCGGATATGGTGCCAGCAGCGGCACGCAGGTCGCCTGCGGACAAAACTCGATATAGGCTTCATCCACCACCACAATGGCGCGACCGGCGGCATCGTCCAACAACTGCACAATATCTTCGCGGCGCAGCAGATTGCCGGTGGGGTTGTTCGGGCTACAGACAAAAATGACTTTGACGTTATCCATCTGAGCACGGATCGCCGGCAAGTCCAGTTGCCAGTCAGCAGTGGCGGGCACAATCCGGCGCGCGACACCTAACGTTTCGGCGCTGACGGTGTACATGCCATAGGTGGGCGGGCAGAACATCACCGCATCTTGCCCCGGCTCACAAAACGCGCGGATCACCAGTTCAATGGCTTCATCCGCGCCGCGACTGACCAGTACTTGCTCTGAAGTAACACCGGCATACGCCGCATAACGGCGGAGCACTTGCTCTGGCTGGCACTCTGGATAGCGGTTCAGTTTAGCTTCGGTTAGCTGATAATCCGGTGAGGTTGGGTATTCGTTGGCGTTGAGCCATACATCACCTTGACCGCCAATGCGCCGCGCTGACAGATAGGGCGTCAGCTCACGCACATTGCGCCGTGCCAGTGTCTCGATTGCGCGGGCATCGCAGGCTGCCGCGCTATCCGGTGCTGTTACGGAAGATTCCAGTGATGATGTGCTCATTTCCCTTCTCCTTGGGCATCGGCGGTTTGCACGGCTTCATTCGGGTTGTTATCACGGCGGCCAGCGTTTAGTGCGGCGACGCGCAGTGTCACGGCAAGGCGGTGAGCATCGAGTTTTTCGGCTGCCGCCATCCGCTCGACGGTAGGTGCCAGAGCTAGCAGGCCATCGGCAGTCAGCTCTTGCACCGTCATCCGCTTCATGAAATCGGCCAGCCCTAAGCTGGAATAGGTGCGGGTGTAGCCATAAGTTGGTAGCACGTGGTTGGTGCCAGAGGCGTAGTCGCCGGCGGATTCTGGCGTCCATGCACCGAGAAAAATCGAGCCGGCATTGTGCAGTGCGCTCAGCAGTTGGCGCGGAGAATCGGTCTGGATGATCAAGTGCTCGGGGCCGTATTGATTGCTGATCGCCACTGCTTGCGCCAGATCCGCAGTCAGAATAATCCGACTGGCGGCCAGCGCTTGTCCGGCGATGGTGGCGCGCGGGAGTAGGGCTAGCTGGCGGTCGACCTCGGCGGTTACCGCATCGGCCAGTGTCTGGCTTGGGGTCAGTAGAATCACCTGCGAGTCGGGGCCGTGCTCGGCTTGTGACAGTAAATCGCTGGCGATAAAAGCCGGATTGGCGTTGGCGTCAGCAATCACCAGCACTTCGGAAGGGCCGGCTGGCATATCCATCGCCGCGCCGCGGTGATCTTGGCTGACCTGCCGTTTGGCTTCGGTAACATAAGCATTGCCGGGGCCAAAAATTTTGTCTGCTTTCGGCACCGATTCGGTGCCATAGGCCATAGCGGCAATCGCCTGCGCGCCGCCGACATTGAAGATTTGGCTGATGCCACACAGGCGCGCGACATACAAAATTTCATCGGCAATCGGCGGAGGGGAGCACAAGATCACTTGTGGACAACCGGCAATGCGCGCCGGAATGCCGAGCATTAAGGTGGTCGACAGCAGCGGCGCTGAGCCGCCAGGGATATACAATCCGACCGATTGCACCGGACGGGTGATCACTTCGCAGGTCACCCCCGGCTGGGTTTCCACCCGCACCACCGATGGACGCTGCGCTTCGTGAAACGCCGCGATGTTGCGATAGGCGTTTTGCAGCGCGGTTTTCATCTCGTCGCTTAAGCGTGCTTCGGCAGCATCCACTTCCGCGGCGGTGACGGCAAGCGTTGCAGGGCGCACACGGTCAAAACGTTCGGTTAAGGCCAGCAGGGCGCTATCACCGCCTTGTTGAACTTGCTGCACGATGTTGCGCACGCTGGCGCTGATGTCTTGCGCGGCACTGATGGCTGGACGCATTAAGGCCTGTTGCTGCTCAGCGGGGCTCAGGCGATCCCAATTCAACATTTCCATCGCCATTACTCCATCATCTTTTCAATTGGCAGCACCAAAATGGAGCTGGCACCTAAGGCTTTGAGCTGCTCCATGGTTTCCCAGAACAGGGTTTCGCTGCTGACCATGTGCATGGCGATACGGTTTTTCTCATTGGCCAGCGGTAACACGGTTGGGTGCTCGGCACCCGGCAGCAGCGCGATGATCTCTTCCAAGCGATCGGTGGGGGCGTGCAGCATGATGTATTTGGACTCGCGCGCCTGAATCACCCCTTGCATCCGCGTCAGCAGGCGATCGACTAATTGCTGTTTTTCGGCTGATAGCGTACCGGCGCGCTGAATTAAGGTGGCCTTGGAGCGGTAGATGACCTCAGCTTCACGCAGGCCATTGGCTTCGAGAGTGGCACCGGTCGACACCAGATCGCAGATGGCATCGGCCAAACCGGCGCGTGGCGCAACTTCTACCGAACCGTTAAGCAGGCAGCTTTTAAAGGCGATGCCGCGCTCATCCATGTAACGCTTGAGCAAATTGGGGTAAGAGGTGGCAATGCGGGCATTGAGCAGGCTGGCTGGGCCGTCATAACGGGTATCAATCGGCACCGCCAAAGAGAGGCGGCAACCACCGAAATCTAAACGGCGCAAGGTGCTGTATTGCGGGTCTTCCCCACGGGCTTGGCGGCTCAGCACTTCTTCCTCCAGCACGTTTTCGCCGATGATGCCCAGATCCACCACGCCATCCATCACCAGCCCCGGAATATCGTCATCGCGCACGCGCAGCAGATCAATTGGCATGTTTTCGGCAAAGGCAATTAGGCGTTGTTGTTGCAGGTTGATTTTGACCCCACAGCGGGCCAGCAGCTCGCGCGAGTCATCACTCAGGCGACCGGATTTTTGGATAGCGATACGCAGTCGGTTGGCGTTCAGCATGGCAATGTCCTTTTAGTCTGATTTTGTCCCAGCGCCGATAAGCGGGGCTGGATAAATTGCGGGGCTACTCCTGTGAAGCTGGCGGCGGAGTAGGCCGTTAAATCGTTACGTCATCCGTTGACGTTTTGCCTGTGGCCAGTTTGCACCGGCGTATACAGTAAAAAGCCCCCGGAAAAGTGATCTTCCGGGGGCTGGATTGTGTACCTTGACTGTCGTCCACCGGAAGAACTCTCTGAGCGTCTTCCACGGACCAGCGTCCTGAAAGACTAATCAGGATGATGGTGATGATGGTGGTTACGAACGGTGAAAACAGTCATGGTGAAATCTCGTGTCTGGTTAATGATCGCTGCTGTTATCGATTGAGCATGTATACAGCCAGTGATGCCTAGATAGACTTAGTGTGAATTCAACTTAAACCAAAGCGCCAGCCAAAAGCAACAGTAAATTTTGCCGTAGTGAATAACACGCTGAGTCAGCAAAACTGGTTGTATTTTATGCTGCATCTAGCGTGAAAGGCTGGTTATTTGTGATAGGCATGTTTTCGCATTCTTGGGGCTTGCTGCGCATAGACAACATCGAACGCGGATAGGGAAGAGTATGGTGCGATGTTAACAGTGTCGCGAAAGTGCGGTGAAAAGCACATGACAAAAAAGATAACGGAGCCCTAACCTGACGGCGAGTGAAGCCAATATCCCCATTTTGCATAACACTTTGCACAGCAGATTGCACAGATCCGGTTGGCCGCCACGCCAGCGGACAGGCATAATGACCGCTTCACTCACTCAATTTCCGATGGCAGGCCGGCGCGCGTGACAGACAACTATTTTGCAGACGATGGCATTCTGGCCCGTAACATTGAGGGCTTTCGCGCCCGTGAACCGCAGCGTCAGATGGCGCAAGCAGTCGGTGAGGCCATTGAGCACAAATCCGCGCTGGTGGTGGAAGCGGGAACCGGCACCGGGAAAACCTATGCCTATTTGGTACCGGCTCTGGCTGCCAAGCGCAAAACCATCATCTCTACTGGCTCGAAAAACTTGCAAGATCAGCTGTTTCGCCGCGACTTACCTACTATCGAAGGCGCGCTCAATTTCACGGGCCGAGTCGCATTGCTCAAAGGGCGGGCCAATTACCTGTGTCTGGATCGCCTCGATCGGCAAATGGCGGAAAGTCATCTGACCGATAAAACGGTGTTGGCGGATCTGGTGCGGATCCGCACCTGGTCATCATCCAGTGACAGTGGCGATCTGAGCGATTGCGATGCGGTGGCTGAAGATAGCCCAGTGCTGCCGATGGTCACCAGTACTAACGAGTCTTGCCTTGGTACTGAGTGTCCGCAGTATCAAGAATGCTACGTGGTGCGGGCGCGTCGCCGTGCGCTGGAGGCCGATGTGGTGGTGGTAAACCATCACCTGTTTTTGGCTGATATGGTGGTCAAAGAGACCGGTTTTGCTGAGCTAATTCCGGAAGCGGAAGTGATCATCTTCGATGAAGCGCACCAGTTGCCAGATATCGCCAGCCAGTATTTTGGGCAGTCACTGACCTCGCGCCAATTGCTGGATTTGGGTAAAGACATGTTGCTCGGTTATCACCTTGAAGTGCGCGATGTGGCGCAGTTGAGCAAGTGTGCCGAGCGGTTAACCCTGACTGCGCAAGACTTATGCATTGTGTTGAACGGTGGCATCGGGCGAGGAAACTGGCGCGATGCGCTGAAAAATCCGCTGATCCAACGCGAATTATCACGTTTAAATGACGCGCTGGATTTTGCGACCGAAGTGCTGCGCTTGGTGGTGGGGCGCTCTAAATTGCTGGATGCGGCGTTTGAGCGGGCTGAGCAGTTTCGCGCACGTCTCAAGCGCCTGAGCGACACGGATGTTACCGGTTACAGTTACTGGTATGAAAGCTCGGGGCGACATTTTAGTTTGAATCTGACGCCGCTCAGTGTGGCGGACAAATTCAGTGAACAAATGCGTTTGCATCCGGCGGCGTGGATTTTCACCTCTGCCACCTTGGCGGTGGGGGAGAATTTTGACCACTACTGCCAGCGCTTGGGCATCGCCAAGGCACGCCAACTGACGCTGACCAGCCCGTTTGATTACCCTTCGCAGGCATTGCTGTGTGTGCCCCGTTTTCTGCCGGAGCCGAATCGTCCTTATACCGCAGAGGCGCTGGTGAACTTGCTGACCCCAGTGATTGAGGCCAGCCAAGGACGCTGCTTTTTCTTGTGCACCTCGCATCAGATGATGCGTGATTTGGCTGAGCGATTTCGGGCGCGCTTAAGTCTGCCGGTGCTGGTGCAAGGGGAAACCGGTAAGCAAAAATTGCTGGAAACCTTTGTTGAGCACGGCAATGCTTTACTGGTGGCGACGGGCAGTTTCTGGGAAGGGGTGGATGTGCGTGGCCAAGCGCTGTCTTGCGTGATTATCGACAAACTGCCGTTTACCGCGCCCGATGATCCGCTATTAAAAGCGCGCATGGAAGACAGCCAGCGCCGCGGTTGCGATCCCTTCAGTGATGTGCAGTTGCCGGATGCGGTGATCACCTTAAAGCAAGGAGTGGGCCGTTTGATTCGAGATACTCAAGATCGTGGTGTAGTGGTGATTTGCGATGCGCGTTTGGTGTCGCGTCCTTATGGTCAGGTGTTTTTGGAAAGCTTGCCGCCGCTGCCGCGCTCGCGTGATGTTGGACAGGCGATTGCGTTTTTGCATCAGATTGCGCCGCACGGGGAATAGTTCGGATGGGCAATCGCCCGTATCGGAAAGAGCTGTGGTATGAAAGTGCTGTGGTCTGAAGGCGCTATGGTATGATGTTGGGCTACTCTGAATTAGCTCGTTGTTATTGATTGATCCGAGGTCTGGATGTCAACCCGAATTCTGGCGCTAGATACCGCCACTGAAGCCTGCTCTGCTGCCCTGTGGGTAGACGGAGAGGTATATGCCGTTTCCGAAGTCTGTCCGCGTGAGCATACGCAGCGCATTTTACCGATGGTGCAGCAGATGCTGGCTGAAGCCGGCCTGACCCTGAATCAACTGGATGCGCTGGCTTTTGGCCGTGGACCGGGCAGTTTTACCGGCGTGCGGATTGGCGTTGGCGTGGCGCAAGGTCTGGCGTTGGGCGCAGATTTGCCGATGATCGGGGTTTCGAACCTGCTGGCGATGGCGCAGGGTGCGTACCGTGTACAGCAACATCAGCAAGTGCTGGTGGCGATTGATGCGCGTATGGGCGAAGTTTATTGGGGTCAGTATCTGCGTGCCGATAATGGTGAGTGGCAGGTACTGGGCGAAGAAGCGGTGCTCGAGCCTCAAAATGTACAGGTGATCACTGCGGGTGAGACTAACCAGTGGGCGACGGCTGGTACCGGTTTTACTGCTTATCCGACCTTGGCTCAACAAGACGGCGTGGTACTGACCGACAGCGGTATTTTGCTGCCTGAAGCGCGCGATATGTTGCCACAGGCACTGGCTTGCTGGCAGCGCGGTGAAGTGGTGGCGGTCGAGAATGCTGCGCCGGTATACCTGCGTAACAATGTGGCCTGGAAAAAACTGCCGGGCCGTGAATAAGCGGTGAGTGGTGCTTGTCTTATCGGGTGAGTGTTATTCGCGCCCCTACGTATGCGGCGGTCCTGGTGGCCGCCGTATTGTTTATGCGGCATCTGTATAGCCGTCTTTCTGGGCTACATTTGGTCTTCGTGTTATCTCTGTTGCGCGCTATTGTTCTTATCCCTTATCTCGTTGTCGCTCATGTTTGTGTAGTGTTGGTTTGTCGCTCGTGTCGGAGAGGTTGTATTAGCAACTTCGAGTTGGTGAGAGAGTGCGGATAAGTATATTAGCGTACGTTGCAAAGAACATTTGAGCGTGAGACGTGCGCTGCAAGGCAGCAACTCAGTGCATACACTATGCTCATAGTAGATACCTACCGCGCGGGGTATCGACGCTGCGATGTGGCTGGTCGGCGTTGGCGATGAACTCACTGATATAGCTGTGGGTTACATCAAGTATGTGCGCTATCGCGTTATCGCGGAGGCCATTATGCGGATCACCTCAGGGCACCGACTAACCACCACCCGCGTAAGTAACGTTGTCGCTACCGACGCTATCAACATGCGCTCGGTGATATTGCCTCTGTCGCAAGTAGAACGATTAGGTGCGGTCAATCTTCCGGTTGAGGCCGTGCGGGCGATCCCCGCGCTTATGCCATCAGATGTTCACCCTGTGCCGATGCAGTTGGAGGACGCGGTACGCGTATGTGAAGGCGAGTGGCTTCCGGCGGGCTGCGGCGATACAGGATATGCACAACATGGCCAACCGAGCGCCATTCAGCATTATCAGCAAATGTTAGCTTTGGCTCATACGGGTGGGCGACGTTGGACGCCGTCGATTGATGAACGGGTGTAGGCTATGCCGCGCTGAGGCTCTTCAGGTTCAGAGTCCTCACACATAATGATTTTGTACAAAGTTCGCACACAGTCGGGTTTGCACAAAGTCTGGCTGGTGTGGTTATTTGTCATATGAAATGCTGCGATTTTCGGCAGCTGTAAATCATTACCGAATATATCCGGATGTAAATTCAGCATAAGATACCGCTCTTTGCCGACAACATGCTATTATCTCCGACCTTTGTCGCAGAATCTCTGATAAATACGGCAACACCATCATCCTATACAGGCGGTCGCTGAGCGCCGAATGGCAATAAATAAACGCCTGTTTGAAAATGTGTTGTTAATCCATTGTTAATAATGCGGTGGCGATGTAAAGTAGTCTTGCTATTAGAGCATTTATCCTACGTACCCGTCATACCCGTATTCGTAAGGCCGGCCCGGGGTGCTCCTCCTGAGGTGTGGCATACAACAAAATACATTGAGGAGACTTACCGTGGAAAAGGTTTGGCTTTCCAGTTATCCGGCTGACGTGCCGGCTGAAATCAACCCTGATCAATACTCATCTCTGGTAGACATGTTCGAACAGGCCGTGCAGCGTTATGCCGATCAGCCGGCGTTTATCAACATGGGCCAGGTGATGACCTTCCGTAAGCTCGAAGAAAGCAGCCGTGCCTTTGCCGCTTACCTGCAAAATGAACTGAAACTGCAAAAAGGGGAGCGGGTGGCGCTGATGATGCCAAACCTGCTGCAATACCCGATTGCACTGTTCGGTATTTTGCGTGCTGGTCTGATTGCCGTGAATGTTAACCCGCTGTATACCCCGCGTGAGCTGGAGCATCAGCTGAACGATAGCGGTGCTAAGGCGATTGTGATTGTCTCCAACTTTGCCCATACCTTGGAAAAAGTGGTGTACCAGACCAGCGTCAAGCATGTGATCTTAACGCGCATGGGCGATCAGCTGTCGATGGCAAAAGGCACCTTGGTGAACTTTGTGGTTAAGTACATCAAGAAGATGGTGCCAAAGTACAATCTGCCGGATGCGATTTCGTTTCGTGGTGCGCTGCGTAAAGGGCGTGCCCAGCAATACGTTAAACCGCTGATCACCGCGCAAGACATTGCCTTTTTACAGTACACCGGGGGTACAACTGGGGTGTCGAAAGGGGCGATGCTGGCGCACAGCAATATGGTGGCTAACGTACTGCAAGCCAAAGCCGGTTATTCACCGATTTTGGAAGAAGGCCGTGAGCTGGTGGTCACAGCGCTGCCGCTGTATCACGTGTTTGCATTGACCGTGAACTGCTTGCTGTTTTTGGAGATGGGCGGAAGTAATCTGCTGATCACCAACCCGCGTGATATTCCAGGCTTTGTTAAAGAGCTGGCGCGTTATAAAGTGACCGCGATCACCGGTGTGAACACCCTGTTTAATGCGCTGATCCACAACGAAGATTTCCGTGAGCTGAATTTCAGTACCCTGCGTTTGACCGTGGGCGGTGGAATGTCAGTACAGCGCGCCGTTGCTGAGCAGTGGCAAAAGCTGACTGGCACCAAGCTGCTGGAAGGCTATGGCTTGACCGAATGTTCTCCGCTGGTTGCCGGCTGTCCGTATAATCTGGCTGGTTATAATGGCGCGATTGGTTTGCCGGTGCCGTCTACTGACATCAAGTTGGTGGATGATGACGGCCACGAAGTGGCGCACGGTGAAGCTGGCGAGTTGTGGGTTAAAGGCCCGCAGGTGATGCAGGGTTACTGGCAGCGTCCAGAAGCCACGGCAGAAATCCTGCAAGATGGTTGGCTGGCGACCGGCGATATCGTGCGTATCGATGATGACGGCTTTATGCGCATTGTGGATCGTAAGAAAGACATGATTCTGGTGTCAGGTTTTAACGTCTACCCGAATGAAATCGAAGACGTGATTGCCCATCATCCGAAAGTGTTGGAAGTGGCCGCAGTGGGTGTACCGAGTGAAGCGTCTGGCGAAGCGGTGAAGATTTGCGTGGTCAAAAAAGACCCGTCATTAACCCGTGATGAGCTGATGGCGTTTTGCCGTAAAAACCTGACCGGTTACAAATGCCCGAAAATTGTTGAGTTCCGGGATGAGCTTCCGAAGACAAATGTGGGTAAAATACTGCGGCGAGTACTGCGTGAAGAACAGCAGACAGCCGAACCTGCCGCCGCTGAGGTGAGTGTGCAGGCCAAAGCATCCTAATTCGGATGCCCCGCTGACTGATGAAACGCCGGCTGCTGCCGGCGTTTTCTTTATGTGTTGTTGAAAAGTTTTAAAGAGAAGAATGTTGTGGATTACCGACTGATTACCACTGATGAAGCCTTGCGGCAGGTTTGTCTGCGCGCATCCGGAGCATCACGGGTTGCGATTGATACTGAATTTGTACGCACCCGGACGTTACATCCACAACTCGGGCTGGTACAGCTGTATGACGGACAGGATGTATCGCTGATTGACCCGATTGCCATTTCCGATTTGAGCCCGCTGCGCGATCTGCTGTGTAACCCGCAGGTCGTCAAAATTTTGCATGCGTGCGGCGAAGATCTGGAAGTGTTCCAGCATGCGCTGGGGATTATGCCGTCACCGATGTTAGATACCCAAGTCATGGCCGCCTTCTTAGGCCACCGCATTTCGACCGGTTTCGGTGCCTTGGTTGCCGAATATTTGGGTGTTGAGCTGGATAAAGGCGAAGCGCGTACCGATTGGCTGGCGCGTCCGCTGACCGAAAAACAGTGTCACTATGCGGCGGCGGATGTGTATTACCTGCTGCCGATGTATGAGCGGTTACAAGAAAAACTGACCGCAGCCGGTTGGCAAGATGCCGTGGATGCAGAGTGCCATCAGATTGTGGTGCGTCGTTCGCACGTAACGCCACCCGATGAGCTGTACTGCGATATTGGCAATGCGTGGCAATTGCGCCCACGCCAGCTGGCCGTGCTCAAGTTGCTGGCTAAATGGCGTTATCACGAGGCTGAGCGTCGCGATCTGGCACTGAACTTTGTGGTAAAAGAAGCGAACTTGTGGAAAGTGGCGCGCTATATGCCACAGTCGCTGAGCGATCTGAATAACCTAGAGCTGGAAAATCCGGAAATCCGTTTTCATGGCAAAACGATGTTAGCGATGGTACAAGCCGCCAAAGCGCTGCCGGATAGCGAATGCCCTGCGCCGCTGAGTCGTCTGGTGGATAACCCAGAATACAAAGCGACCTTAAAGCGGGTGAAGGCGTTCATCACCGAGCAAGAAGGGGTGACCGGCTTGAGCAGTGAATTGTTGGCGTCACGTCGCCAAATTCATCAGCTGCTGAGCTGGACGTGGAATTACACGCCTGAAGAGAGACAGCACCACGATCAACCGGAGTTGTTATCCGGCTGGCGCGGTGCTCTGATGGGTGAACGTTTGCAACAGCTACTGGAACAGCCGGCCTAAGCCGGCAGTTGCCGACTGTTTATTTGGCATCTTCCGGCAGGGTGACGTTCAATTCCAAGATGGAAATGTCGTCACCCTTTTGCTCCAGCTGAACGGTGACATGTTCTGGGTCAATTTGCACGTACTTGCAAATCACCGCCAGAATGTCTTGCTTCAGTGCCGGTAAATAGTGCGGTTCACTATCGCCACGGCGACGTTCAGCAACAATAATCTGCAAACGCTCCTTGGCGATACTTGCCGTCTGTTTTTTACGGGACAGGAAAAAATCGAGGAGCGCCATGAGTTATCCCCCAAACAGTCGTTTTAAAAAGCCTTTCTTCTCTTCCTCAAGGAAACGGAAAGGTCGCTCGGTACCCAGCAGGCGTTCGACCGTATCAAGATAGGCCTGACCTGCTTCAGATTCCTTATCAAGAATGACCGGTTCACCTTGGTTCGATGCACGCAGCACCGACGGGCTTTCCGGGATCACCCCTAACAGCGGGATACGCAGGATCTCTTCCACGTCCTGCACACTCAGCATATCGCCACGGGTCACGCGGCCAGGGCTGTAGCGAGTGAGCAGCAGGTGCTCTTTAATCGGATCTTGGCCTTTTTCGGCGCGGCGGGATTTGGAGGACAAAATTCCCAAGATGCGGTCAGAGTCACGCACTGAAGAGACTTCAGGGTTCGTGGTCACAATGGCTTCGTCGGCAAAATAGAGTGCCATCAGGGCGCCGGTTTCGATACCTGCCGGTGAGTCACACAGCACGTATTCGAATTCCATTTTATCCAGCTCTTCCAGCACTTTTTCGACGCCTTCACGGGTCAGTGCTTCTTTATCACGGGTTTGGGATGCGGGCAGGATGTAGAGATTGTCGACGCGCTTATCCTTAATCAGAGCTTGGTTCAAGCTGGCATCGCCATGGATGACGTTTACAAAGTCATACACCACGCGGCGCTCACAGCCCATGATTAAGTCCAGATTACGCAGGCCGATATCAAAGTCGATCACGACCGTTTTCTTTCCCTTCAATGCTAAACCGGTGGCAATGGCTGCGCTTGAAGTGGTTTTGCCAACGCCTCCTTTACCAGAGGTTACAACGATGATACGTGCCATGAGGGGGTTCCTTGTCAAAAAGGGTCTATATCAAAGGGCTTCAAAATGAATGTTATTATCTCGTAATACCACGCGGGTGGCTTTTTTCCAGACTTCTGTCGGAATTTGCTCACTGAGAGCATATTGTCCTGAAATCGACAGCAACTCGGCCTGCATATTGAGACAGAAGATGCTGCTGTCTGGTCGACCATCTGCGCCGGCAGCGGCGCGTCCGCGCATGATTCCGTAGACATGGATATGACCGTCCGCTATCAGCTCGGCACCCTCGCTGACATGGTTATTCACGATCAAATCGCAATTCTTGGCATAGATACGTTGTCCTGAGCGAACCGGGGTATTAATGACCTTGGTGGCAACCGCCGTCATCACGGGTTCGGGCTCGATAGCTTCCGGGGCCGGTTTGCTTTCGGGCTTTGGCTCTTTGGTTTTACCTTCGGTGAGAATAGGCAGACCCGCTTTGCGGACTGTCTCGCGCTGTTTTTCATTAATACAGCCACTGACACCCACCAAAAATAAGCCGGCTTCTCGGATCACTCGCTTTAAACGACGAAAGTCTGCCTGCTCTGCCAGATCAGCGACATTCAACACCACTGGCGCGCCCTGAAAAAAAGCAGGGGCTTGCTGCACTTTGGCAGACAATGCTTGTTTGAGTTGATTCGGATCTGAAGTATGTGGATGAACCACCGTAAGAGTAAAGTTGCTTCCCTTCAGATCGACAAGGTGTTGTGACATAAGTCGGATTCGTTTCCCCGGTGCGTCCTGGCAATATTCGGCACGACAAGAATATAATTTATTTATCCTTAACATGTTATAGTCACAACCCTGCTTACGCAAGAGAACATGAGGGATTCAGTCGAGATGTGGTGCGCAATCTACAAAAGTTTAAGACGCGAAGAAACCTATTTATATGTAGAGAAAAGAGACGACTTTTCTCGTGTTCCTGAGGAATTATTGCGAGGTTTTGGAAAGCCGCAATTAGTCATGCTTTTTCCTCTGGATGGATCAAAGCGTCTTGTTAATATCGATTTAAATAAATTGAAAACCTGTCTGACTGAACAGGGTTTTTATTTACAGTTACCGCCGCCAAAAGAAAACTTATTAAAACAGCATTGTTTAGAAAATAATCACACTGAAAAACAAAACGACGACTAGACGACGCCGAAAAAACTCAGTGAACTGATTCATTCAGGCATAAATCTCCGCGTGCCGGAGTAGGATCTCTTCGCGGCCGCGGATATTTCTCACCATCGAGCTGTGAGGACGGCTGCACATGAGAAGAACGATTCTGTCAGTTATGGCATTGAGCCTGATCTTATCCGGCTGTGCGGCGACGACGGCGGCTGAAAATACGGCCCAACAGCGCGCGCCGGCCACCATCAATGCCGGTAAAGCCGATTCCCCATCGGCTGAACAAATGCCCGTTCCCGAAGGATTTGCCCCTTTTATTGAACAACTCAAACAGCAAGCCATTGCCGAAGGGCTCGCGCCGGAGACGGTAGAGCGCGGGTTTGCCGACGTGTATTTTCTGGAGCGTGCGGTGGAATCTGATCGCGGCCAGCCAGAATTTAAGCTGACCTTATCGCAATACCTGCAAAAAAGCCTGACCCCGGCCAAAATCAAAAAAGCCCGTGAGATGTATCAGCAGTATCAACCGCTGCTGACGCGCATTGGCCGTGAATATGGCGTACAGCCGCAATACATCGTGGCGTTGTGGGGCTCAGAGAGCAGTTTTGGCCGTTATACCGGCAACGAAGATGTGATTTCGGCGCTCTCCACACTGGCGTTTGAAGGGCGTCGCCAAGCGTTTTTTACCAAACAGGTGATGGCTGCACTCAAAATTCAGCAACAAGGTCATATCGCACCGGAGCTGATGAAAGGCTCATGGGCGGGGGCGATGGGGCAGTGCCAGTTTATGCCGACCTCCTTTTTGACCTATGCCGCTGACGGTGATGGCGATGGTCACAAAGATATCTGGAACAATGTGGCGGATGTGTTTGCCTCGACCGCCAACTATCTGGCCACCGAAGGCTGGAACGATCAGCAAAGTTGGGGGATGAAAGTGCGCTTACCGGCAGGATTATCGCCGGCCTTGGCAGGCACCAAGACCGAGCAGGGGAAAACGGTGGCCAAGTGGCAGGCTCTCGGCGTGCGTTTAGCGGATGGTGCGGCCTTGCCTCATCCACAGCGAAAAGCGTGGTTAGTGATCCCGGATGATGACAGCGCCCAAGCAATGCTGGTATACAACAATTATCGCACATTGATGCACTGGAACCGCTCGTACTATTTTGCCACCAGCGTTGGCATGCTGGCCGATGCGATTGTCGCGCCTTAAGCGGTGCTGTTATCGGTTCAGTTAGCGTTAAAGCACGTTGGGCATGACATGCATGCGGCGTAAGGTTGCAACGGCCACATCATTTAAGGAGGCATGATGTATCAGCATACGGACTGGCAGGGAAATCCGATTGATTTTCCGGTCGGCAAGGTGGTTTGTGTCGGGCAAAATTACGCCGCGCATATTCAGGAGATGGGCAGTGTCGCAGCAGCTGAGCCGGTCTTGTTTTTAAAGCCGGATACCGCGCTGTGTGATTTGCGCCATCCGCTGACCTTGTTGCAAGGGTATGGCGAGGTGCACCATGAAACTGAGATGGCGGTATTGATTGGCGCGACTTTACAGAAGGTCACCCCTGCGCAAGCAATGTTAGGCGTTGCCGGTTACGGGTTGGCACTGGATTTGACGCTGCGCGAGCTGCAAAGCGAATGTAAGCGCTCCGGCCGACCGTGGGAAAAGGCCAAAGCCTTTGATGGCTCTTGCCCTGTATCGGGTTTTATTCCCGCCTCAGATATCAGCGAGCCAATGGCCGTGGCGTTTTCCTTAACGGTTAACGGCGAGCTGCGCCAGCAAGGCACTACCGCGCGTATGCTCACGCCAGTGGCGGAGCTTATCAGTTATATGAGCCGTTTTTTTACCCTCAAGGCTGGGGATGTGATTTTAACTGGCACGCCTGAAGGGGTGGGGCCATTGCTGGTGGGGGATGTGCTCAATTTCACCTTTGCCGGACGCACATTACAGACTCGCGTGCGAGCCTAAGCTCTGGCGGTGTGTTCTGTCATGCGGGTTAAACCGCAAGCTAGCCGACAATAAAAAAGCCCGCAGCAGCGGGCTTTTTTGTGTACTGAGTTTGTTGCTAACTCCGGCTTATCTGTGCTTAGGCGCGGCCTTGACGGCGTTGACCTGCGGCACCTTTAGCGGCCGGCTTACCACCTTGACGGTTGGCCGGTGCTGACTTGCCATTATTGCTATTGGCACGTGCGCCATTGGCATTGCGTGGCGCTTGACCCGCAGACGGCGCGCCTTTTCCGTGTGATGCGCCTTTGCCTTGCAGTGCGGGCTTGCCAGACTGTCCGACCGGTTTACGTCCGTTCGCGCCTTTGGGTGCTGCGGCGGCACCTTTCGTGGACGCGGATGCGCCATTGGCCGGACGGCCTTTACCGGCTTGCTCTTGGCGGTTACCGCGTTGCTGGCTATTACCGGCTCCGTTACTGCGCTGATGGCCGATATCGGTATGTTTGGTCAGCGCGGTGCGAACGCCTTTGGCACCCGTTTTGCCGTTTTGCTGGATCTCACGCGCGGAAGCCGGCGGGATCAAATGTTGTGGACCGGTACCAATCAAACGCATCAAGCCCATTTCACGCAGCGCTTCGCGGATCATCGGCCAGCCGGCAGGGTCATGGTAGCGCAGCAGCGCTTTGTGCAGACGGCGCTGACGCTCACCACGCGCTACGGCAACATCTTCACTCTTGTAATCCACTTTCCCTAGCGGGTTTTTACCGGAGTAATACATGGTGGTGGAGTTCGCCAGCGGTGATGGATAGAAGTTTTGCACCTGATCCAAACGGAAACGGTTCTTCTTCAGCCACAGTGCCAGATTGACCATGTCTTCATCGCGGGTACCTGGGTGCGCTGAGATGAAGTACGGGATCAGATATTGCTCTTTACCGGCTTCTTTAGAGTACTGTTCAAACAGCTCTTTAAAGCGGTAATAAGAGCCCATCCCCGGTTTCATCATCTTGGACAGCGGGCCTTCTTCGGTATGCTCAGGTGCAATCTTCAGATAACCACCCACGTGGTATTTCGCCAGCTCTTTAACGTAGCGCGGGTCTTGTACTGCCAGATCATAACGTACCCCTGAGGCAATCAGAATTTTCTTGATGCCTTTCAGATCGCGGGCGCGGCGATACAGCTTAATGGTCGGCTCATGGTTGGTATCCATGTGCTGACAAATATCCGGGTAGACGCAAGAGGCGCGGCGACAGGTTTGTTCTGCGCGCGGGCTTTGGCAGCGCAACATATACATGTTGGCGGTCGGGCCACCCAGATCGGAAATCACGCCCGTAAAGCCCGGCACTTTATCGCGGATCTCTTCAATCTCGGAAATGATGGAGTCTTCCGAGCGGCTTTGAATAATGCGACCTTCGTGCTCGGTAATAGAGCAGAAAGAGCAACCACCGTAGCAACCACGCATAATATTGACCGAGAAACGGATCATGTCATAGGCCGGGATCTTGGCCTTGCCATACGCCGGATGTGGAATCCGCTGGTAAGGCAGGGCAAATACCCAGTCCATCTCTTCGGTGGTGAGTGGGATGGCTGGTGGGTTGATCCACACATAGCGGTCGCCATGTTTTTGCATCAGCGCACGGGCGCAGCCCGGGTTGGTTTCATGGTGCAAAATCCGCGAGGTGTGAGCATACATCACTTTGTCGCTCTTCACCTTTTCGTAAGATGGCAGCAGGATATAGGTTTTTTCCCACGGTTTTGGCCGTGGCGGCTGTACGACTACGGCTTTGGCCTGAGGCTGCGCGTGCTGCACACTGTTATCTGTGCCGTTATCGCTGCAAGGCGCATCTTCCATATACGGATTAGGAATAGGATCGATATGACCTGGTTTGTCGATTCGGGTTGAGTCGACACCTTTCCAGTCATACAGCGCTTCTTTGCGCATTACCGCGCTGCCGCGGATATCCTGCATCTGCTCGATGGTTTCACCGGCCGCAAAGCGGTGGGCGATATCAATCAGTGGGCGCTCGGCGTTACCGTAGATCAGAAGGTCAGCTTTGGAGTCGACCAATACGGAGCGGCGTACGGTATCAGACCAGTAATCATAGTGCGCGATACGGCGCAGACTGGCTTCGATACCGCCAATCACTACTGGCACATCTTTATAGGCTTCTTTACAACGCTGGCTGTACACCAATACCGCGCGATCTGGGCGTTTACCGCCTTCATTATTTGGCGTGTAGGCATCGTCATGACGCAGTTTGCGATCGGCGGTGTAACGGTTGATCATCGAGTCCATGTTACCGGCGGTCACCCCGTAAAACAGGTTCGGTTTGCCGAGCTTCATGAAATCGTTTTTATTGGTCCAGTCCGGTTGTGCGATAATACCGACGCGGAAACCTTGCGCTTCCAGCATTCGGCCGATAATGGCCATGCCGAAGCTCGGGTGATCCACATAGGCATCACCGGTGACGATAATGATGTCACAACTGTCCCAGCCTAGCTGATCCATCTCCTCGCGGGACATGGGAAGAAACGGTGCGGTTCCATAACACTCCGCCCAATAACGTGGGTAAGAGAATAAAGAACGTTCCGGCTGGATCAAACTGGTACTCATGGTGACTTATCGCTCCGGTTAGTCAAAGACGTGCGGCGTATGCAAAGCGCGCGATTATACTCTGTTTATTGCACAGGCGCGAATCACCTTTTGGCCTTGGGCGTGGAATCTCGGGCAATGGCTTGCAACTTGGCAGCCAAGCCGTTATAAACGTCCACCCGGCTGAGCCTGAGTAATTTTTCATCTGATTAAAGATAAACCATAAGTAATTAAAAATATGACTGAGCAAGCGTTCTGGCAAACCAAAACCCTCGATGAAATGACCGACGCAGAGTGGGAAGCCCTGTGTGACGGCTGTGGGCAGTGCTGCCTGCATAAGCTGATTGATGCGGATACGGATGAGCTGTATTACACCAACGTGGCCTGCGATCAGCTGGATCTGCATACCTGCCAGTGCCGCAACTACGCCACCCGTTTTGAGCTGGAGCCGGATTGCATCAAGCTTACTCGTGAAAATATGAATACTTTTGAGTGGCTGCCGGCAACCTGTGCCTATCGTCTGTTGGATGAGGGGAAAGGGCTGCCTGCGTGGCATCCACTGGTTTCCGGTACGCCGGAAAGCATGCATGATGCCGGTATTTCGGTGCGTGACCAGTGTGTGTATGAAATTGATGTGATTGATTGGGAAGAGCACATCACGAATAAGCCTAAATGGGTTCGTTAAGTTATGCACGGCTCACTCACTGAGCGTTCGTTAACAGAACGCTCTTTAACAGACGGTTCTCTAACAGGCAGTTCTCTAACAGACAGCCCGCTTACGTCAACTTGTACGGGCATTGCCTCAACGCAAGAGACAGCCTGGATGCAGGATGAGTTTATCAGCGTTGGGCGCGTGGTGTTGGCCCCGATGGAAGGGGTGCTCGATCCGCAACTGCGTGATTTGCTGACGCGGCACAATGATTACGATCTGTGTGTCACCGAATTTGTGCGCGTGGTGGATTCGTTGCTCCCAGAGCATGTCTATTATCGCTTGTGCCCCGAGCTGCATCAGGGCGGGTTTACCTCATCGGGTACACCAGTGCGGGTGCAGCTACTCGGTCAGTCACCGCAATGGCTGGCGGAAAACGCGGCGCGCGCCGTCGCGTTGGGCTCACAGGGCGTGGATTTGAACTGCGGCTGTCCGTCGAAAAAGGTCAACGGCAGTGATGGTGGTGCATCATTGCTCAAAGATCCCGACCTTATCTATCGCGCGGCCAAAGCGATGCGCGAGGCGGTGCCGATGACTCATCCGGTGACGGTAAAAGTCCGTCTGGGGTGGGATAGCACGGCGCACAGTCTCGAAATCGCCGATGCAGTGCAGCAAGCCGGTGCAACCGAGATTGCCGTGCATGGCCGCACCAAAGCGGATGGCTATAAAGCGGATCGCATTGATTGGCCGGCGATTGCTCAGATCCGTCAGCGGCTGTCGATCCCGGTGATTGCTAACGGTGAGATCACCGATTACGCCAGTGCCCAGCAGTGTATGCGGGTGAGCGGTTGTCGCGATCTGATGGTTGGGCGTGGGGCGCTGAATCTGCCTAATCTGGCCAATGTCATTAAATATGATGCGCCGGCTTTGCGCTGGGTGCAGGTGATCCAGCTTCTGTTAGCGTATACCGCCTTGGAGAAAGCTGGCGATAAAGGCTTTTATCACTCGGCCCGCATTAAGCAGTGGTTTAGCTATTTACGCAGTCAGTATCCACAAGCCGATAGCCTGTTTAGCCAGATCCGTACTGCGCAAAGTGTGGGAGAGATGAGCCAATTACTGCAAGACGCTCTGCACGCGCAGTAATCCAGCGTCTGGTAGACATAAAAAATGCCGCACTAAATGCGGCATTTTTTCATTGCAGAGTCAGTGCTTAACGCCACATGGAGCGTTTTTCTTTACCAATGGCCATGCCCAGCGCAATCACAATGGCTACAATCAGGTAAGCGGCAAACACCACAATCAGCCAGCCCGGCATCGTCAGACCTAACCAGTGCCACTGATCTTGCGCGCAATCGCCGTAGGCTTCAAAGATCCCCGGCATCCACTTATTCAGCGGTAACCAGCTCGGGAAACGTACCATAAAATCACAAGTCTGGAATGGGGAAGGGTTCACCTGCAGCTGATTGTGCTCCCAAGCCAGCAGTAATCCCTGCCATGCACTGTAAATCCATAACACTAATGCTGACCAGCGAATAGCCGGTTGTTTCGGGTTACACAACCCCAGCAGCGCTGCACCCATGATGCCGAACAGGGCAACCCGCTCATAAATACACATCACACACGGCTCCAGCAGCATGATGTGCTGGAAAAACAGCGCGGTCAATTCCAGCCCGAGCGTGGTTAAAAACATCAGAAACCATGCCAGACGACCGGTAGAAAAGCGGTATAAACTATCCCACATTGTTGTTGATTCCGTCCGAAGAGATGGCAGCAGTTTACACATAAAAAAGGCTCTGAAAACAGAGCCTTTAGATAAAATATTGTGCGAATCTGCCTGTGGGGCAGGTTTTCCCTACCTGATGCTAGGCACTCAAGCTATGCGTTAGCGCCTAGCGGTAAGCTTTCGTCATTAATGACCGCTGACAGCCGGAGCGGCATTTAGCAGCAGGCTGGCCGCTTCGTTAGACAGCCATCCCCAGTGATAAAACAGCTCGGTCATTGGTTGCAGAGCGAACTCCACGCAGAACAAACCAACCAGTGTCAGTACGATGGTATACGGCAGCGCCATGACCACCATCCGGCCATATGACAGTTGGATCAGTGGAGCGAGAGCTGAGGTCAGCAGGAACAAGAACGCGGCTTGTCCGTTTGGTGTGGCCACTGATGGCAGGTTAGTACCGGTGTTAATGGCAACCGCCAGCAGTTCAAACTGCTCCAGGTTCACTACACCGTGTTGCAGCGCCGCTTTCGCTTCATTGATATACACCGTGCCCACAAACACGTTATCAGAAACGGATGACAGCAAACCGTTGAATAAATAGAACAACGTCAGCTGGTTAGACGGTGAGGCTTGCAGTACGAAGTCGATAATCGGCTTGAAGAGATCTTGCTCGATAATCACTGATACCACCGCGAAAAACACAGTCAGCAGGGCAGTAAACGGCAGCGACTCTTGGAATGCCTTCCCCAGCGCGTGCTCATCGGTGATACCGCACAGTGAAGTGGCCAGAATAATCACCGACAGACCAATCAGACCTACGGCGGCCAGATGCAGTGCCAGACCCAAAATCAACCAGACCCCGATCAATCCTTGTACGATCAGTTTCATGGTGTCTTGCTTGGTGCGGCGTTCATCTTGCTGGTGGGCGTAATCGGTCAGGATTTGACGCACGCTTGCTGGCAGCTCTTCGCCGTAGCCCAGGACCTTAAAGCGCTCGACCATGTAGCAAGTCAGCATCCCACAAAAGAATACCGGTACGGTCACGGGGGCCATACGGATCAGGAACTCACCAAAGTGCCAACCTGCGCGTTCAGCGATAATCAGGTTTTGCGGTTCACCCACCATGGTCATCACGCCGCCAAGGGCGGTACCGATGGCCGCATGCATCATCAGGCTACGCAGGAAGGCGCGGAAGCGATCCAAGTCGGCCTTACGTTCTGCGGTAGTCAGTTGACTGTCATTGCTGGTGTCGTGTTCGCCAGAAAAGTTGTCGCCTGATGCCACGCGGTGATAAATCGAATAGAAGCCGACCGCCACACTGATAACCACCGCAACCACGGTCAGTGCATCGAGAAAAGCAGATAAAAATGCCGCTACAAAGCAAAATGACAGCGAAAGCGTAATTTTTGATCTGATATTCAACAGCAACTTAGTAAACACAAACAGCAGCAGCTGTTTCATGAAGTAGATACCGGCCACCATGAAGACCAGCAGTAACAGGACTTCAATATTAGAAACCAGTTCGTGCTTGACACTGTCAGCACTGGTCATGCCGATGGCTACCGCTTCAATGGCCAGCAAACCACCAGGCTGCAACGGGTAGCACTTCAGCGCCATTGCTAGGGTGAAGATAAATTCGGCAATTAGCGCCCACCCAGCAACAAACGGGTTAACGAAGAAGAACAAAATCGGATTTAGGATCAGGAAGCAAATAATGGCTAACTTGTACCAGTCAGGAGCTTTGCCTAAGAAGTTCTTAAGGAATGCTCGAGAAAACGTGATTTCCATTGATATTTTCTCGTAATCAAACGGTGCGTAAAAAGGGTCAGATGAAAAAATGTAACAAGGGTTAATTGTATAACGTTATTAGCATGGCAAATTGACATAGCTCAGTCTAGCGGTGTATTGGACAGGAGGTTAATAAAAACAAATTGTTACATTGTGTTTTGCGGGATAGGCGAGGTAGGGGCAGTGACTTGCACTCATCATGATGCATAAGTAGTCATTTACCACTGAACCTGCGGGATAATGCATAAATCTTGTACTTTTCGTATGCAGAATAGCTATTACATTCGCCGTCATCTGGTATGATGAGATGGTAAGCAAAAAATATAATAGATGGATAACGCATATCATGGTAATTAAGGCTCAAAGCCCCGCCGGATTCGCAGAAGAGTATATTGTTGAAAGCATCTGGAACAACCGTTTTCCGCCCGGCTCGATTTTACCGGCAGAGCGCGAGTTATCTGAGCTGATCGGGGTCACCCGTACCACACTGCGTGAGGTATTACAGCGGCTGGCGCGTGATGGCTGGCTGACTATTCAGCACGGTAAACCCACCAAGGTGAATAACTTCTGGGAAACCTCCGGCCTGAATATTCTGGAAACATTGGCTCGGCTTGACCATGACAGTGTCCCGCAACTGATTGATAATCTACTGTCTGCCCGCACTAACATTTCATCCATTTATATCCGCAGTGCACTGCGCAATAACCCTGAGCGCGCATTAGAGCTGCTGCGCGAAACCGATACCACTGCCGATACGGCGGATGCCTATACCGATTTGGACTACCGTATTTTCCAAGGTTTGGCATTTGCATCCGGTAACCCGATTTATGGTCTGATCATCAACGGCCTGCGTGGGTTGTATACCCGTGTTGGTTTGTACTACTTCTCTAATGTGGATGCCCGTCGTCTGGCGGCCAAGTTCTACGGTGAGCTGGCGGACATGTGTGAGCGCAAAGAGCTGGAAAGCATCTTTACGCTGGTGCGTCAGTACGGCATTGACAGTGGCCTGATTTGGCACGGTATGCGCGCTGATATCCCATCAGATATCGCGGAATTGCGCCGTTAAACAACGCGGAATCAGCAAACCGCGCAATAAGATGCAAGACCGATAAAGAAGAAAGCTAAATAAGAAAGCGAAACAAAAAAAGGTGAGTCATAGACTCACCTTTTTTATATTTTACGTTTTATGCCGGTCAGTGACGATGTTCGCGAATCGGTGCGATAAGCTGCTTGCACGCGATCTATGGGTTTGGCATTGGTCTCAAGTTAAATCTGAAAACCGCTTTCGCCGGTGCGCGGCGGACAGCGCTCGATAATATCGGCTTTACCATCTAGCCCAACTTCTTCCAGATAGACATCAAATCCCCATAAACGGTAGATATGCTTCATCACCTCTTTGCGACTTTTCGCCAGTGGGATCCGATCGTGCATCACGTGGCGCAGGGTGAGTGAGCGATCGCCGCGTAGTGCCACATTCCAGATTTGCACGTTCGGCTCCAGATTGCTCAGGTTGTATTGCGCCGATAATGCCTCGCGAATATGACGATAACCCTCATCATTGTGGATCGCCGGGATCTCCAGATAGTTATTGCGATCGTTATCCAGCACGGCGAAGAACTTGAAGTCACGCATCACTTTTGGGGACAAAAACTGGCTGATAAAGCTCTCGTCCTTAAAGTTGTTCATGGCAAAGTGCAGGGTTTCTAACCAGTCACTGCCGGCAATGTCAGGGAACCAGCGACGATCTTCTTCGGTCGGCTCCTGACAGATGCGTTTGATATCTTGGAACATGGCAAAACCGAGCGCATACGGGTTGATGCCGCTGTAGTACTTACTGTTGTAGGGCGGTTGATACACCACATTGGTGTGGCTATGTAAAAACTCAAACATGAAGCGATCGGTGAGTTTTCCCTCATCGTACAGATGATTCAAAATGCTGTAGTGCCAGAAGGTGGCCCAGCCTTCGTTCATCACTTGTGTTTGTTTTTGCGGGTAAAAATACTGGCTGACTTTGCGCACGATCCGCACGATTTCACGCTGCCATGGCTCTAGCAGTGGGGCGTGTTTTTCAATGAAGTAGAGCAGGTTTTCTTCCGGCTCGGGCGGGAAGCGTGTTTGAATCAGTTCACTGTCTTTTTCCCGCCGCGGAATGGTGCGCCACAGCTCATTGACCTGACTTTGCAGATACTCTTCGCGGTTTTTCTGGCGCGCCTTTTCCTCTTGCAGAGAGATTTTCTGCGGTCGTTTATAGCGGTCGACCCCGTAGTTCATCAAGGCATGACAGGAATCGAGGATTTTCTCTACTTCATCAACGCCATATTTCTCTTCGCAATCAGAAATATAGTGTTTGGCAAACAGCAGATAATCAATGATAGAGCTGGCATCCGTCCAAGATTTGAACAGATAGTTGTTTTTGAAAAACGAGTTATGTCCATAGCAGGCGTGAGCAATCACCAATGCCTGCATAGTGATGGTGTTCTCCTCCATCAAGTAGGCAATACACGGATTGGAGTTAATCACGATTTCGTACGCTAACCCCATATAGCCGTGCTTGTAGTTTTGCTCGGTTTCGATAAATTTGCGCCCGAATGACCAATGGTTGTAGTTAATGGGCATACCGATGCTGGAATAGGCATCCATCATCTGTTCGGCCGTAATAATCTCAATCTGGTTAGGATAGGTGGATAGCCGATACAGCTTAGCCACCCGATCAATCTCTTGGTGATATTGCTCCAGCAGATTGAATGTCCAGTCCGGCCCGTCGGACAGCGGTTGTTCTGTATAGTTTTGCATCCGCACCCCCTGTTAAGCGGCTTGCTTGCGGAAGAGCTCCCGGAATACCGGATAAATGTCTTCAACTGCCCGGATATGCTGCAGCGCAAAGTTCGGAAACTGAGCGTGCAACTGTTCGTATTCGCGCCACAAGGTTTGGTGAGCGCGCCGGGTAATTTCGATGTAGCTGTAGTAGCGTACAAACGGCAAGATTTTCTGCTGCAACAGCTCACGGCAGTGCGGCGAATCATCGGCCCAGTTATCGCCATCCGAGGCTTGGGCGGCATAGATGTTCCACAATGACGCGGGATAGCGTTTTTCCATGATTTCCTGCATCAGGCGCAAGGCACTCGAAACAATGGTGCCGCCGGTTTCTTGCGAATAGAAAAACTCGTGTTCGTCCACCTCTTTGGCTTGGGTGTGATGGCGGATATACACCACCTCCACATTTTTATAGGTCCGCGATAAAAACAGATACAGCAGGATATAAAAACGTTTGGCGATGTCTTTGGTGGCTTGATCCATCGATCCGGAAACGTCCATCAGGCAGAACATCACCGCTTGGCTGGAGGGTTCAGGACGGCGCTCGTAGTTTTTGTAGCGCAGGTCAAAGGTATCGATAAATGGAACGCGGCGAATTTTATCGCGCAGCTCGCTAATCTCGCGCCGAACTTGCTCTTCCTCTAGTGGACGCGCTGGTTCAGTGCGCTCCATGTCGTCGAGCTGTTGCTCAAGCACGCGCAGCTGCTGGCGTTTGACCGCGGTCATGGCGGTACGCCGTGCCAGTGAGTTACGCAACGAGCGGATAATACTGATATTGGCCGGTACGCCGTTGGCAGTAAATCCGGCGCGATGCGTTTTGTATTCGATCATTTGATTGATCTGGTTTTTCTGCAAATTCGGCAGCTCCAGATCTTCAAACAGCAGATCTAAATACTCATCTTTGGAGATTTGGAAGACAAAATCGTCCTGACCTTCGCCGTCTGGACTGGCTTGCCCCTCACCACCGCCGCCGCCACCTCCACCGCCTTGTGGACGGTCAATGTGGTCGCCGGCAATAAATTGGTCGTTACCGGGGTGTACGCGCTCGTGCACCCCGCCTTTGCCTTGGTGTAAAAATGGTTCGCTGATGTCACGCGACGGAATCGAGATCGATTCTCCGCTGTTCACATCGGTGACCGAACGTTTGTTGACTGCGTCTGAAATCGCTTCCTTGATTTGCGACTTGTAACGGCGCAAGAAGCGCTGGCGGTTCACCATGCTCTTGTTTTTGCCGTTCAGTCGGCGATCAATAAAATGCGCCATACGTTCCCCCAACCTTATTCCGCATACGAATTAAGCGGATTTATTAAGCGTAGCTAGTGATCAGGATGATTTGCGTACCCGCAGATACCATTCGCAGAGCAGGCGTACCTGTTTCTTGGTATAGCCTTTCTCCATCATACGGTGCACAAAGTCATCGTGTTTCTTCTGCTCTTCGGTCGAGGTTTTGGTGTTAAATGAAATCACTGGCAACAGCTCTTCAGTGTTGGAGAACATTTTCTTCTCAATCACGGTGCGCAGTTTTTCGTAACTGGTCCAGTTCGGGTTACGGCCACCGTTATGTGCTCGCGCCCGCAGCACGAAGTTGACTATCTCGTTACGGAAATCTTTCGGGTTGCTGATACCGGCCGGTTTTTCAATCTTCTCCAGTTCTGCATTTAAGGATGAGCGGTCGAACAGCTGGCCGGTTTCAGGATCGCGGTACTCTTGATCTTGAATCCAGAAATCAGCGTACACCACATAGCGATCAAAAATGTTCTGGCCGTATTCAGAGTAGGACTCCAGATAGGCGGTTTGGATCTCTTTGCCGATAAATTCGACATATTTCGGGATCAGGTAGCCTTTGAGGTGCTCCAGATATTTCTCAGCAATTTCTTGCGGGAACTGTTCGCGCTCGATTTGCTGCTCCAGCACGTAGAACAGATGTACCGGGTTGGCGGCCACCTCACTGTGGTCAAAGTTGAACACGCGAGACAAAATCTTGAACGCGAAGCGGGTCGACAGGCCGTTCATCCCTTCATCGACACCGGCGTAATCGCGGTACTCCTGATAGGACTTGGCTTTCGGATCGGTATCTTTCAGGCTCTCGCCGTCATACACCCGCATTTTCGAATACAGGCTGGAGTTTTCTGTTTCTTTCAAGCGCGACAGGACAGTAAAGCGCGCCAAGGTTTCCAATGTGCCTGGAGCACAAGGTGAACTGGTTAGCTCGCTATTACGCAGTAATTTGTCATAAATCCGAATTTCATCGGATACACGCAAGCAGTACGGCACCTTGACGATGTAGACACGGTCAAGGAACGCTTCGTTATTCTTATTGTTACGGAATTGCACCCATTCTGATTCGTTGGAGTGCGCCAAAATAATACCTTCAAACGGCAGCGCTGACAGACCTTCGGTGCCGTTGTAGTTACCTTCTTGGGTAGCGGTCAGCAGTGGGTGCAGCACCTTAATCGGCGCTTTGAACATCTCCACAAATTCCATCAACCCTTGGTTTGCACGGCACAGTGCGCCTGAGTAACTGTAGGCATCGGGATCGTGCTGGGCAAAGTGCTCTAACTGGCGAATATCCACTTTACCGACCAGTGAGGAGATATCTTGGTTGTTCTCATCTCCCGGCTCGGTTTTGGCGATGGCGATTTGATCCAAAATGGACGGGCGCACTTTGACCACTTTGAAACGGGTGATATCTCCGCCAAACTCATGCAGGCGTTTGGCCGCCCATGGCGACATGATGTTGCGCAGGTAACGCTTAGGAATGCCATATTCTTCCTGCAAAATGCGGCCATCTTCGTTCACATCAAACAGGCAAAATGGGTGATCGTTGACAGGGCTGCGCACCCCGTTGGCCGTCAGCACATAAATCGGTGTTTGCTGCATCAGGCTTTTCAAGCGTTCGGCCAGTGAGGATTTACCACCACCGACAGGGCCCAATAAGTAGAGGATCTGTTTCTTCTCTTCCAGTCCTTGTGCTGCGTGTTTGAGATAGGACACGATCTGCTCGATCGACTCTTCCATCCCATAAAATTCTTCGAAAGCCGGATAACGCGCGATCACGCGGTTGGAGAATAAGCGCGACAGGCGTGAATCGGCCGAGGTGTCGATCATGGTAGGCTCACCGATAGCCATCAGCAGCCGTTCAGCCGCATTGGCATACGCACTGTGGTCGTTACGGCAGATATCCAGAAACTCCTGTAAGGAGAATTCTTCATCTTTAGCGGCTTCATAGCGTTGACGGTAGTGATCGAAGATACTCATGGCGATACCCCTCAAGGATGGATGCGAGATGGGAACGCTCTGATTCACTCGCTCTGATTCACTATTGTTACGTTCCCTTCACTAAGCTTAGACGGGTCTGCCGGAATTTCATGCAAATAAAACTAAGTTTTTTAACGCGTTTTTAACACTGCGCTTTAACCAACGTTATCAGCTGCTTTGGTACAAAATGCAGGCGTGGTCAGAAAACTGCCATAAAAATGTCAGATTGGCAGTAAATCCAAGCATAAAAATGATGTGACGATGAGTAATAAAATCTTCGGCTACAGAGCAGAGCCTGCGATAAAACAGAAAATAGCTTATGAATGACTGCGACAGCTAAACGTGGCAGCTAAATGAGGGTGATGTGTGGCGTGGTACAAGACGGTGGCGGGGAAGTACTAACATAACGCTGCCGATACCTGTGGGTTAAGCAGCGTTACTGAGAAGGCGATATTCGGCTAGTTAGGCGATACGAATACGTGCCAGCAGCTGGTGGCTATGCTGAGCATTGATGATGGTGGGTGTACCGGCCAGAACGGTTTCCACACACAGCATGGTTTGATAACCGTCATCGGCCATATCGGCCATACCGCGCGCCCCTTCTTTGCCTGGGTTCCATGCTACCACACAGTTATTGCCTTGATGCTCAACCACAATGACACGCTGGTTGGCTTCATCGTGGATGAACGAGGCTTCTTCGGCGGCCGTGTAGATGCGGTCAATGGCTTCACCCTCTTCGATGGTCAGTACCGGTGCATCTTCCACTTTCTGGCCTTTATTCAGGCTATCAGTGTATTCGCTACCGAGCGCTTCTACGCTGGTTTTACCGATATCACCCACCGCAAAATAGGTGTGCAGAGCACCAGTCAGACGGACTTCTTCATTACTGCTACTGTTCAGACTCAGCGTCAGTTGCTCGCCCACAGAGATCTCTAAGGTCAGCGAGAACGCATGTGGCCAGTAGGCATCGGTTTCTGCGCTGTCAGTCAGGTTTAAGCTCAGGCTCAGCGTCTCATCGTTTTCCTGATGCTGTTGTAATTGCCACGGCAAGTTACGGGCAAAACCGTGCGCCGGTTGGGCAACACGACCAAACCACGGCCAACAGATAGGAATACCGCCACGCAGGGCTTTACCGCTGACAAAAGCAGCTTTTTCGCTTAGCCAAATTACCGGTTGTTGCCCTGTTGGTTGCCACAACAGCAACTGTGCGCCTTGCAGACTTACGGCCGCTTGGGCTTTGGGGTGATCAATAACCAGGATATCCAGCTCCGCATTACGGCGCAGGCTTAACGACGGGGAGAGTTGTTCAATAACAGGCAAAGATAAGAAACGATCCATCATCACATTTCCGTCAGTACAGGGTGTGAGAAAAACCTATAAAAAAAGGCGGCCAGCGCCGCCTTTTTTTCGCTCAATCAAGTATAGATTACTTGGAGATGTGTGCGATCAGATCCAGAACTTTGCTGGAGTAACCCATTTCGTTGTCGTACCAAGATACAACTTTAACGAATTTGTCGGTCAGCTGGATACCAGCTTTAGCGTCGAATACGGAAGTCTGACGCTCACCCAGGAAGTCAGTAGAAACAACTTCGTCTTCGGTGTAGCCCAGAACGCCTTTCATCGCGCCTTGAGAAGCAGCTTTCATTGCTTCACAGATTTCTGCGTAGGTAGCAGCTTTCTTCAGGTTAACGGTCAGGTCAACTACAGATACGTCTGGAGTTGGAACACGGAACGCCATACCAGTCAGCAGACCTTTCAGCTCAGGGATTACTACGCCTACTGCTTTAGCAGCACCGGTAGAAGATGGGATGATGTTTTGAGCCGCGCCGCGGCCACCACGCCAGTCTTTCGCAGATGGACCGTCAACAGTCTTCTGAGTAGCAGTAGTCGCGTGAACAGTAGTCATCAGACCAGATTCGATACCGAAGGTGTCGTTCAGTACTTTAGCGATTGGTGCCAGGCAGTTAGTGGTGCAAGATGCGTTAGAAACGATGTCTTGGCCAGCATAAGTGTCGTGGTTAACACCCATTACGAACATTGGGGTAGCGTCTTTAGACGGGCCAGTCAGAACAACTTTCTTAGCACCAGCAGCGATGTGCTTACGTGCAGTTTCGTCAGTCAGGAACAGACCAGTTGCTTCGGCAACAACGTCAACACCGATTTCGCCCCAACGCAGGTTAGCAGGATCACGCTCAGCGGTAACGCGAACAGTTTTGCCGTTTACAACCAGGTTGCCGTCTTTAACTTCAACGGTACCGTTGAAGCGACCGTGGGTAGAGTCGTACTTCAGCATGTAAGCCATGTACTCAACGTCGATCAGGTCGTTGATACCAACAACTTCGATGTCAGAACGCTCACAAGCCAGACGGAATACGAAACGACCGATACGGCCAAAACCGTTAATACCTACTTTGATAGACATATGCATTCACCAACTAAAATGTTCGTTGATTAAAAGATGGTTGTAAACTTACAAAAACCCTACAAACCGTCAAGAGGAAATGTGTCAAACTTTGCAGAAACTCATAAAGAAAGACAGATTTCTTCTTTTCCATCCCATTCATTCCTTGCTTATTTAAGCATGCTGAATCGATAGAGCTACCTAGTATAGTCAGTTTTGATTTGTTTATTGTGATTACAATCACGTTTCTTGGCGTGATAAGCAAATGTAACTCACTTTCACCTTATTTTTCAGTAAATTTAACCGCCAGTAATCGCGGGTAACGCGAGCGGGCATGCGCTTTCTACCACGGTGTTGGAGTTACTCTTTAGCCTTCGCCAGAAGCCATCAAAACGCACCTATGGCCGCGGCGGGTAACCTGTATTTGCCGCTTCGCGTTGCCGAGCACATATCGCGCTTAATTTACATCTTACGATGGGGCACTACGCGGCTGAGCCGACAGTCAAAAAAAGATAACGTTTCATTATGTACTATAAAATTCGATGAGTGAAAGTATGAGGGAAAATATGGCAGATAAGAGATCACCTTTGCGCAGCTTAACCCCGGAGCAACATCGGGTATGTCGCGAGCAGGGGACTGAAGCGCCGTTTTCCGGACGCTTACTGCATAATCGCAAAAACGGCGTATACCACTGTGTGTGCTGTGATCGCCCCTTGTTTACCTCGGATGCCAAGTTTGATTCCGGTTGCGGCTGGCCAAGTTTTAGTGCGCCGTTCAGCGAGGATTCGGTGCGTTATGTGAATGATTTTAGTCATGGAATGCAGCGGGTAGAGATCCGTTGCCGGCATTGTGATGCCCATTTAGGGCATGTGTTTACCGATGGACCGGCGCCGCGCGGTGAGCGCTATTGCTTGAACTCGGTGGCGCTGAGTTTTGTCGATAAAGATACCGGTGAAGTGACTGAAGGCTAAGCCGCGGATTTGCTGACAGCACCGCGCCGGCGATGTCAGCGCTGTATACCGGCCATGACGGATGTAAAGGATTTAACACAACAATCAGTGATTTCAGGAGTGAAAACATGCATGTGGACAGTCTGATTTCGGCAATGACGCCGGAGGTGTATGAACGCTTGCGGCAGGCAGTGGAAACCGGAAAGTGGGCCGACGGTACGGCGTTGACCGAGGTACAAAAAGAGACCAGTTTGCAAGCGGTGCTGATTTGGCAGGCGCGCAACAACCCCGATCCACAGCACATGACCATTGGTCCGGATGGCTTGCTGGTGATGAAATCCAAGGCCGAGTTAAAGCGCGAATTTACGCCAGAGCAGGTGATCCCGACCTGTTCGGTGTCTGATGAGTAATTGATTACGGCGCGATTGCATCGCCGCGAGTTGTTAATGCAAGAAGCCGGTTAATGCCCTTAACCGGCTTCTTGTTTGTGCGGCGCTTTTACATTTTCTATACGCAGAACTTCAACACGCGCAGCGGAAAGATAAGGCTTAGCGAGGTAGGGGATTAATCTGCGCTTAGCTCACCACGCAAATCTTGTTGCATCATGTGGCGAATCTCATCGGCACTGAACTCTTGGCTTAGCAGGAAATGCAGTTTGGCCAAGGCCGCTTCCATGGTCATGTCATAGCCACTGATCACGCCCGCTTGCGCCAGCGCATTGCCGGTTGCGTAGCCTTCCATATTCACTTTGCCGGAGAAGCATTGGGTCAGGTTGACCACGATAATGCCGCGTCGCGCCGCTTCATGCAGTTCATCTAACAATTGGGCGTTTTGTGGTGCGTTACCGACACCGTAGGAGCGTAGAATCAGCGCTTTTACTGGCTGGCGCAGGAAGTTACGCACCACTTCATGTGAAATTCCCGGATAGAGGGATACCACCCCAATCGGCTGTGGTGTAATCGGGTGCAAACTTAAGGTGCTACCGCTGACCGTCAGGGTACTTTTGGTGATCTGACGGATGTTGATCCCGACTTCGGTTAAGATAGGGAAGTTCGGTGATGCAAAGGCATCGAAGCCATCGGCGTGGGCCTTGGTGGTGCGATTACCGCGAAACAGCTTGTTGTTGAAAAACAGCGTCACTTCATTGATTGGGTAATTGGCGGCCAGATATAGGGCGTTGAGCAGGTTGGTTTGGCCATCGGAGCGTAGCTCGGCCAGTGGGATCTGTGAGCCGGTAATGATCACTGGTTTATTCAGATTTTCCAGCATAAATGAGAGGGCTGAGGCGGTGTAGGCCATGGTATCGGTGCCATGCAGGATCACGAAGCCATAGTAGTTATCGTAATTGGCATAGATATCATCGGCGATCCGCTGCCAGTCAGCCGGAGTCATGTCAGATGAGTCAATCAGCGGACAATACTCATGGATACTAAATGCTGGCATTTCACTGCGGTGAAACTCCGGCATCTGTTCCAGTTGTTTTTGCATGTAACCCGATACCGGAATATACCCGTGATCAGAACGCTGCATACCGATAGTTCCGCCGGTATAGGCTACATAAATCGATTTCTTCTGCATAAAAATCCGCTGCTAACTTCTGCTAGGTAAACAGGCATCTACTGCCTGCCTTAAGGGCTGACCTGATAATGTTCAGGAGAATACGCTTATTATCTGCCTGATTATAGAAGAGTCTATGGTGAAAAAAAGCCCGGAGAGTCCGGGCTTTTGCATTTATTGTGTGGGTCTTGCGGTGCGTCAATTAACGCACGCGAAAACACTTACAAATAACGCTCACTTAGGTCAAATTACCGCAGTTGAGGCAGAACGCATAGCGACCGTTTGGATCGTTAAACTCGGTCAGCATGCGGGTTTGTTCTTGCCACATTTTTAGCGTCTGCATCAGTGGCGCGGGAACACCGCTGGCTGACGGCAGCACGGCCTGCAGTTGTGCGGTGAATTGCGACAAAATCAGATCGCGAGTCGATGGCTGCTGTTGGATCCAGCTCAGCTGCACTTTATCCAGCTTAGCCAGCTCGGCAGCTTTTTCGATCGCAGTGTCGAAGTCACCCAGCTCATCGACCAGTCCGTTTTGCTTGGCATCCACACCCAGCCAGATTTGGCCCTGCGCGATTTTATCGACATTCGCCACGCTCATCTTACGACCTTGCGCCACCAAGCTCAGGAACTGGCTGTAGCCGCGGTTAATCGACATCTGGATCAGCTCACTCACTTGTGGATTGAGTGCTTTGGTTACCGACAGATCAGCCAACGGGCCGGTTGCGACACCATCGGTATTGACGCCGATACTGCCGAGGGTGTTTTCAAAGGTATTGAGCACCCCGAAAATCCCGATGGAGCCAGTAATGGTGTTCGGGTTAGCGACAATGTAGTTGGCATCGGCAGAGATCCAGTAACCACCAGAGGCAGCCATTGAGCCCATGGATATTACTACCGGCTTGCCGGCATTTTTCAGCGCAACCACTTCGTTACGGATGATTTCGGAGGCAAAGGCGCTACCGCCAGGGCTGTCAACGCGCAGAACCACGGCTTTGATTTTGCTGTCGGTGCGTGCTTGGCGCAGCAGATCGGCAGTACTGTCGCCGCCGATGGTTCCCGGCTGTTGGATACCATCCATGATGGCGCCGCTGGCAATGATCACAGCGATATTACCGTCACGCGGGGTGCGATCCATTGGGTTCGCGGCCAGATAATCATTCAGCGTGGTGTAGTTGAAGTCCTGCGCCGTTTTGTCCAAGCCAAAGGTTTTGGTCAGAAGCAGATTCATTTGCTGACGGGTAACCAGCTTATCCACCAGCTTGTGTTGCAATGCGTATTCGGCCTGATCGCCACCAAATTGGGCCAGATTTTTGATCAGCGTATCGGCATCCGGCACCAATGTAGACGGATGTTGATTACGGTTACCGGCAATGTCACCGCGGATGTTTTGCCACATCAAGTTCAACCAGCGGCTGGTATTTTCGCGCGCTTCTGGCGACATATCGCTACGGATAAAAGGCTCTACGGCCGATTTGTAGGTGCCGACGCGGAAAACATGGGTGCTGACTTTGAGCTTATCCAACAAATCTTTGTAGTACAGGGCATTCATGCCCAGGCCATTGAGGGCTACGCCGCCTTGTGGCGACATATACACTTCGTTGGCATAACTGGCTAAATAATATTGAGTTTGCGAGTAGGTATCGGCGTAGGCGTATACCTTCTTACCGCTTTCGCGAAACTCTTTCAGGGCCTTACCGATATATTCCACCGATGGCACGCTGGCCGCGTTAAGGTTATTCAAAAACATCACTATCCCTTTGATGTTTTTGTCATCTTTGGCTTGGCGAATGGCATCGACAATATCAAAGACCGAATTTTCCGCCAGCGGTGTGCTGCTACCCAGCAGTTCGCGACTCAGTTGTTGGAAGGGATTGGAAAAGCGCGGTTCTTCCACAATCACACCAGACAAATCCAGCAGCAGTGCGCCTTGCTTGACTACTGGGGTGCTCGGTTTGAGAAAGCCGTAAATCGCTACGCCGATCAGTACCACTACGACCAGCATCAGATTCAGTGCGGCCTGACGGATAAAGTTAATAATCCGCCAGGTCCAGGTAAACAGGTTGGCAACCAGTCGCCACAATAAGCGCATGGAGTCTCCATCAGGGTTAACATGAGGTATGAAGTGGCTATCCTATCGCTTTCTCACGTAAAGATCAGCTGACACGGCAGTGCTCGCGTTTTAAGTAAGCATAGTCATACAGTGATTTGTTTAACGAATGTAAACAAAATGTTTGCCGTTATTCGTTGCCTTTCGTAGACTGGTCAGACCATGACGAAAAGGACCCGACATCATGTCTCACTATCCTCATCTGCTTGCTCCCCTTGATTTGGGATTTACTCAGCTGCGTAATCGCGTGCTGATGGGCTCCATGCACACTGGGCTGGAAGAGATGCGCGGCGGTTTTGACAAACTGGCTGCCTTTTACCGGCGGCGCGCAGAAGGGGGCGTTGGCTTGATTGTAACGGGTGGCATGGCACCTAATTTTCGCGGCCGTTTAGTGCCGCACGGGGCGCAGCTGAGCTTCCCGTGGCAAATCAGTAAACACCGCCGCATTACTCAAGCTGTACATGAGGGCGGCGGGAAAATTTGTCTGCAAATTCTGCATGCTGGCCGTTATGCGATGCATCCGTTTGCGGTTGCGCCATCGGCGCTGCAAGCACCGATTACGCCGTTTAAGCCCAAAGCGATGTCGGAGCGACAAATCCGCGGCACCATCCGTGATTTTGCCATGACCGCGTTGCTGGCTCGTGAAGCCGGTTACGATGGGGTGGAAGTCATGGGGTCGGAAGGCTATCTCATCAATCAATTTTTGTGCACGCGTACCAATCAGCGTCAGGATGAGTGGGGCGGGAGTTTCGCCGGCCGTAGCCGTTTCGCGGTAGAGATTGTCAAAGCGATCCGTGAACGGGCGGGGCACGATTTCATCATTATCTTCCGCTTATCGATGCTGGATTTGGTCGAGCAAGGCAGCAGTTGGAGTGAAGTGATTGCGCTGGCCAAAATGCTGGAGCAAGCGGGCGTGACCTTGCTGAATACCGGTATTGGTTGGCATGAAGCGCGGATCCCGACTATTGCCACCAGCGTGCCACGGGGCGCGTTCAGTTGGGTGACCGCGCGTTTGCGCTCGGAAGTGTCTATTCCACTGATCACCACCAACCGAATTAACACGCCGGAAGTGGCGGAGTCTATTTTGCAGCGCGGCGATGCCGATATGGTGTCGATGGCTAGACCGTTTTTGGCCGATCCTGATTTTGTTAAAAAAGCCGCACAGGGCGAAAGTCAGCGTATCAATACCTGTATCGCCTGTAATCAGGCCTGTTTGGATCATATCTTTGCCGGTAAGCGCGCGACCTGTTTGGTCAACCCACAAGCTGCCTATGAAACCGAGTTGGTGTATGTGCGCAGCGCAAAACCGAAAAAAGTGGCGGTGGTTGGTGCCGGTCCGGCGGGATTATCCGCCGCCTGTGTAGCGGCGGAGTGTGGTCATGCGGTGACCTTGTTCGAGCAAGACAGCGTGATTGGCGGGCAATTTAACTATGCTAGCCAAATCCCCGGTAAAGAAGAGTTTAAAGAGACATTGCGCTACTTTGCCCAGCGCGTGCAAGAGCTCGGCATTGATGTGCGCTTAGGGCAACGGGTATTAGCCGAAGCCCTCAGTGATTTTGATGAGGTGATCATCGCGACCGGTATTGTGCCGCGTATTCCGAAAATTGCTGGGATCGCGCATCCGAAAGTGCTGAGCTATCTGGATGTACTGCGCCACCATCGCCCAGTAGGACAAAAAGTGGCCATCATCGGTGCCGGTGGTATTGGCTTTGATGTCGCGGAATATTTGGTGTCTGGCGGAGATTCGGTGACCTTAAGCCCCGATCGTTGGCTACGTGAGTGGGGGGTGGATAAAGAGGTGCGCGAGCGCGGTGGTTTGCTACCAGCTGAAGCGCCGCATCCTGCACGCGAAATTTGGCTCTTGCAGCGTAAGAGCAGCAAAGTCGGTGCTAGCCTTGGTAAAACCACCGGCTGGATCCACCGCGCTAGCTTGCAAAAGTATCAGGTCAACATGCATTCGGGCGTCGAGTATCAGCGTGTGGATGATGATGGGCTACATGTGGTGATGGATGGCCAAGCGCACGTGTTGCCGGTCGATAATGTGATTTTGTGTACGGGGCAAGAGCCGTTGCGCGAACTGGCCGATCAGCTGATCATGCTCGGCGGCAGACCACATGTGATTGGTGGCGCGGATGTAGCGGCTGAGCTGGATGCCAAACGCGCAATTCGCCAAGGGGCAGAAGTGGCGTCGCGTTTGTAACGGTTTGGACAGCGGTGGCGATAGGGTGCTGGCGCGGTAATAAATGATGCTGGCTGATGCTAGTAAGAACTATTCGTACTGGTGGTTATTCGTGTTAAGCTGCGAATCATTATCATCAAGCATGTATCGCTTTCATTTTTGAAGCAGGGAGTATTCTATGCTGGCTCTGGATTTGCTGCTAAACCGTCGTTCTTCATCACGCCTGCAAGCGCCGGCACCGTCGGGGGAAGCGCTGGAGAATATTATTCGCGCCGGTATGCGCGCGCCGGATCATGGCGCGTTACAGCCGTGGCGTTTTACCCTGATTCAAGATGCGGGATTGCAGCGGTTCAGTGATTTACTGGTACAGGTAGCGCAAGAAGATGGTGAACCCGCCGAGGTGATCGATAAATCGCGTAATGCGCCGTTTCGCGCGCCACTGATTATTGCCGTGGTCGCCCACTGTACCGAGCACCATAAAGTGCCGCATTGGGAGCAGGTGTTATCGGCCGGTTGCGCGGTACAAGCGATGCAGATGGCCGCCTTTGCACAAGGCTTTGGTGGGATCTGGCGGAGCGGTAGGTGGTGTGAAGATGCCCGCATTAAAGCGGCGTTTGATTGCCGCGAGCAAGACGAAATTGTCGGCTTTTTGTATCTCGGCACCCCGCTGATTGCCCCGCAAAAGGTCAAATCACCAGACATTAGTCCGTTTATCAGACAATTCTAGTCATCATTTTTGAGCATCTGACGCGGTGCGCGCTTATAATGGGCGCATTGCGTGTTTGCACACGCCTGTCATTATTGGTCTTTTTGGTGATAGGACGCCTTTCCCATGGAAAAAATCCGTTTAACCCAGTACAGCCACGGCGCGGGCTGTGGGTGTAAAATCTCGCCTAAAGTGCTGGATACCATCCTGCACTCGGAACTGCAAAAATTCACTGACCCTAATCTGCTGGTCGGTAACGAAACCAAAGACGATGCCGCCGTGTACGACATCGGTAATGGGGTCGGCATTATCAGTACCACAGACTTTTTCATGCCAATTGTCGATGATCCGTTTGATTTTGGCCGCATTGCTGCCACTAATGCCATCAGTGACGTGTATGCCATGGGCGGTAAGCCGATCATGGCTATCGCCATTCTTGGCTGGCCAATTGCCAAACTGCCGGCGGAAGTCGCGCAGAAAGTGATCGACGGTGGTCGTCATGCTTGCCAACAGGCGGGCATTGCTTTGGCCGGTGGTCACTCTATCGATGCACCAGAGCCAATTTTTGGTCTGGCGGTGACCGGTATGGTTGATACGGCACTGGTGAAGAAAAACTCTGCCGCTGAAGCCGGTTGCCAGTTGTTCTTAACTAAACCGCTGGGTATCGGCGTGCTGACGACCGCAGAGAAAAAAGGTCTACTGCGTCCTGAGCATGTGGGTTTGGCCACTGAAACCATGTGCCAGATGAACAAGCCGGGCGCTGATTTTGCGCACATTGATGGCGTTACCGCGATGACCGATGTCACCGGTTTCGGTCTGTTGGGCCATTTAAGCGAAATTTGCCAAGGCTCTGGCCTGCAAGCGACCGTATGGTTTGATGCCGTACCTAAGCTGGATGCGGTAGAAGAGTACATCACCGCCGGTTGTGTACCGGGCGGTACAACCCGCAACTTTGACAGCTATGGCCATCTGATTGCCCCGATGACCGATATGCAGCGCAGCTTGCTGTGCGATCCACAAACCTCTGGTGGTTTGCTGCTGGCGGTGCGCCCAGATGCGGTGGAAGCTGTACAGAAAGTGGCCGCGCAACATAATCTGACGCTGAGTGCGATCGGTGAAGTGCATGCGGGTCAAGGTGAACATCTGATTGAGGTCACGTCATGCCGCGGTTAAATGCAGCCGAAGTGGATTTTCGCGCGCTGTTTTTAGCCGATACCCCGCTGATGGATGTGCGGGCTCCGGTAGAGTATTTGCAAGGGGCATTTCCGACTTCGGTCAATTTGCCGCTGATGAACGATCGCGAACGTGAAGCGGTCGGGATTTGTTATAAAGAAGAAGGGCCGGATGAGGCCCTGCGTCTCGGTCACAAGCTGGTTCGCGATGATGTGAAAGCCGCGCGTCTGGCGGCGTGGACGGCGTTTTGCCATACTCACCCGACCGGTTACATGTACTGTTTCCGTGGCGGCCAGCGTTCGCACATCACCCAAGCGTGGCTCAAAGAAGCCGGCGTTGATTACCCGCTGATTGAAGGGGGTTACAAGGCGCTGCGCCGCTTTCTGATGGAGCAAACCGTGGAAGCCGCTAAGCTGCCGATGATGCTGATTGGCGGTAATACCGGTAGCGGTAAAACTCGACTGATCAAGGCGTTGCCAAACGGCGTGGATCTGGAAGGGGCGGCACGCCATCGTGGTTCCTCGTTTGGTCGTATGGTGGCCGAGCAAGCCACGCAAATTGGTTTTGAAAACCAGTTGGCGGTGGATCTGCTCAAGTGTCTGGAGCGCGGTCTGGGCTCGCTGGTGCTGGAAGACGAAGGCCGTATTATCGGCTCGGCGCATGTGCCGTTGGAGCTGTATCAGTCGATGACCGAAGCCAAGATTGCGGTTATTCACGATCCGGTGGATGTGCGTTTGATTCGTCTGCGCGAAGAGTATGTCGATTTCATGCTGGACGGTTTTTGCAAAGTCTACGGCGAGCAACACGGCTGGATGCAGTTTGCTGATTACCTGCGCCATGGTCTGTTTGGCATTCGTAAACGTCTGGGCATGACTCGCTTCCAAGAGATCACCGAGTTGCTGGAATCGGCGCTGGTCGAGCACCAGCAAGGGCAGTCGGCCGATGTTCACTTGCGTTGGCTGGAGCCTCTGCTGGTGGAATATTACGATCCGATGTACCAGTATCAGTTGTCGAAAAAAGCCGATCGGATCGGTTTTACCGGCACCTATCAGGAAGTGGAAGATTTCCTGCGCAGTAATACCGCTCCGTAAGCGGCCTTGAACACCGATACCGATAAGGAAGTGAATGCGTCTTTTCATTGCAGAGAAACCGAGTCTCGGTCGGGCAATTGCGGATGTGCTGCCCAAGCCGCACCGTAAGCAGGATGGTTACATTGAGTGCGGCGAGGGCAATGTGGTCAGCTGGTGTATCGGTCACCTGCTGGAACAAGCGCCGCCAGATGCCTATGGCGAGCAGTACGCGCGCTGGAATCTGGCACATCTGCCGATTGTGCCGCAAAAATGGCAACTGTTGCCGAAAGCCTCGTCGCGCAAGCAGCTCAATGTGCTTAAAGCGCTGGTCAAAAAGGCCAGTGATATCGTGCATGCTGGTGACCCGGACCGCGAAGGGCAACTGCTGGTGGATGAGGTGCTGGAATATCTGGCGTTGCCGCAAGAGCAGATGCAGCGCATCCAACGCTGCTTGATTAACGACCTCAACCCGTCGGCCGTGACGCGTGCGATTGGCCGTTTGCGCTCCAACCGCGAGTTTATTCCGCTGTGCGTTTCTGCACTGGCACGCGCGCGGGCCGATTGGCTGTACGGCATGAATATGACCCGCGCCTATACCCTGCTGGGTCAGCGCGCCGGTTACCAAGGCGTGTTGTCGGTTGGTCGAGTGCAAACCCCCATCTTAGGCTTGGTGGTGCGCCGCGATGAAGAGATAGAGCATTTTGTCCCGCGTCCGTACTATGAAGTGCGGGCGCACATTATTACGCCGGCCGAGGAAACCTTTACCGCGCAGTGGCAGCCGAGTGAAGCCACTGAACCGTATCAAGATGAAGACGGCCGGATCATCAGCCAGAAATTGGCTGAGCATGTGGCGCAGAAAATTAGTGGCCAACCGGCGATTGTGGATGAGTATGAAGACAAGCGGGAAAAAGAGCTGCCGCCGTTACCATATTCATTATCGGCGTTGCAGATTGATGCGGCCAAAGCGTTTGGCATGAGCGCCCAGCAGGTGCTGGATGTCTGCCAAAAACTGTACGAAACCCACAAACTGATCACCTATCCACGTTCCGATAGCCGCCATTTACCGACCGAGCATTTTGCCGATCGGCATAGCGTATTGGGGGCGGTGGAAGTGCATGCGCCAAGTCTGAAAATCGATGGCGCTGGTTTTGACCCATCGCGCCGAGGGCGCTGCTGGGATGACAGCAAAGTGGATGCGCACCATGCGATTATCCCGACCTCGCGTAACAAACCGGCGTCCTTAAGCCCAGATGAGCATAAAATCTACACGCTGGTGGCACGTCAGTATCTCATGCAATTTTGCGCTGATGCGGAGTATCGCAAATGCCGGATCCGGTTATTGATTGATGGCGGCCGCTTTCAAGCGCAGGCGCGTAACTTGCAAATTGCCGGTTGGAAGACCTTGATTGGCAAGCAAGATGACGACGGAGATGAAGAGAGCAGCGCGCCATTGCCGCAGGTGAGCAAAAACGATGAGCTACTGTGTCAGCGCGGTGAAGTGCTGAGCAAAGAAACGCAGCCACCGCGTCCGTTTACTGATGCCACCTTGCTCTCGGCCATGACCGGGATTGCCCGTTTCGTGCAGGATAAAGAGCTGAAAAAAGTACTGCGCGCTACCGATGGCCTCGGTACCGAAGCGACCCGCGCGGGGATTATCGAGCTGCTGTTTAAGCGTCAGTTTCTGCACAAAAAAGGGCGGGTGATCAACTCCACCCCCGCCGGACGGGCACTGATCCACAGTCTGCCGGATGTCGCCACGCGGCCGGATATGACGGCGCATTGGGAATCGAAGCTCACCGCCATCAGTGAGAAACAGTGCCGCTACAGCGATTTTATGCAGCCGCTCGAGCAGCAACTGTATGCCATGATTGAGCAGGTACGTCATGCCTCACCACCGGCAGCGATGCGGGTCTTGGCCTCGGTGTCTGCAGCGTCATCGTCAGGGAAACGCCAGACCACTGCCAGTCGGCGCACCAGTCGCTCGAGTGCGAGTCAACATTCTGCCTCGGCGGCCGATACCGATAAGAGTGATAAGGCGATAACGAGCTCTGCAGCGAAAAAAGAGAGCGTTAAGCGTCCTCGTAAGCGTCGGGAGCCCAAACAATAACACGCTGTTGGCGCGATATTCTCAGTCGGCCAGCAACCGTTAAGGAGTTAGGAATGACAATGCGGCAGAGCAATACTCGAAACAACGTGCTGTCACGTGGATTGGCCTTAGCGTTAATGCTAGGCGGCAGTGTGCTGGCTTCGGCGCATGCAGAGAGCACGGTGATCAGTACCGGTTCATTGAGCGATGGCGGTGTGTCGGTTAGCAGTGGCGCATCGGGTACTACGATTATCACGTCGGGTAATAGCACCATCTCCTCGGACGGTACGACTATCAGTACATCCGGCGTCACTAGCTCGGGGATCAGTACCGGTTCGTTGACTAAACCCGGTCAACCGAGCTGGAATAATGACAACACTCGGCTGAAAGTTGATGTGGATGCCGGAGCCTTGATGCAAGGGCAAGCCTGTTTCTATGCCGATCAGCGTTACTCGCAAGGGGCGGTGTTATCGGTGGGGAATATTTTGATGCGCTGCATCCCGCAAGATCCGCAATTTAATAACAGCCCACTGGAATGGCAGGTTTTTACGGGGAATAAAGCACGCTAATTATGTGCTTATCCAAGACGATCATTGGGCTTTTGGCTTTGCGTACTTCAGCGAGCCGGCATCGTCTCAGTGCATTAGTGCTCCAGTAAATTAGAGCATCAGTTAAAACAAACCAGCCTCGTGGTTAATGGCGACTACGAGGCTGGTTTATTTTCAGCCTATTTTCAGCTGGAATTATTATTCGTTCTTTATTGGGTATCTGCCTGCATATACTGGCGCAGTGCCGCCACCAGCGGAATATCTGCCGCCGGCATGGCGTAGTCCGCTAATTCGGCGTAGCTGACCCAATGCGCCGCATCATGGCAATGCAGCACCGGCGTAATAGCGCTTGGTAAGGTGGCGATATAGCCATGCAGGCGGATAATGCAGTGCTCTTTTTCCACCTCCGCGCAGCCCAGTGATGCACCAATTTCACAGGTTAACGCCAATTCTTCTTGCAGCTCACGGCGTAGCGCCTGCTGATGACTTTCGCCAGCCTCAACTTTACCGCCGGGTAGCTCCCACAATCCGCCATCTTGGGCATTTGCAGCGCGCTGTGCCAACAGAACTTGGTTCTGAGCGATGATAGCGGCAGCGACCACTTCAATAATCTTTTTCTCCACCGTACGGCCTTATATCTCCAGAAAGAGGCGGTAATGGTAAGAGATAAAATTAAGACAGAAAATCTTAATTTCTCCCCATCCTTAAATCGTAGTCGACATTAATGGTGAACGGGCAGTAATACCCACGCCTAATTTGTGTGCTTAATAGTGCAATATGCTGTTACTCGACGGCCAAAATAGCCCAAATGATTTACCTGATATTAACAAACGATAAAACATACAGTAGTTTTAATAGCGATGGTATCGGGAAGCGAGACGCCCCGTTACCTTAAGATTCACCGCAAGCCCGTAAATGATAAGGATGTTCCGGATGTCTGACGTACCGGCGTTACAGGTTGATGATTTATATAAATCTTTTGGCGCTAATCAGGTGTTATCAGGAGTCAGTCTGACGGCGCACAAAGGCGATGTGATTTCGATTCTCGGCTCATCGGGGTCTGGCAAGTCAACGTTTTTGCGCTGCATTAACTTATTGGAAATTCCTTCAGCGGGTGAGGTGCGCATTGCCGGTGAATTGATTGCCATGCGAACCAATCGCCGAGGTGAACGACTCCCCGCCGATGACAAACAGGTGCAGCGTTTACGCGCAAAACTGGCCATGGTTTTTCAGAGTTTTAATCTGTGGTCGCACATGACCGTGCTGCAAAACATCATCGAAGCGCCAGTGCATGTGCTCGGGGTTCCGCGAGCCGAGGCGATCAGCCGCGCTGAAGCCTTGTTGCAGCGGGTTGGTCTGTATGAGCGGCGTGATTACTACCCAGGCCACTTATCGGGTGGACAACAGCAGCGTGCGGGTATCGCTCGCGCCTTGGCGGTGGAGCCTTCGGTATTGTTGTTTGATGAGCCAACCTCGGCATTAGATCCTGAGTTAGTGGGAGAGGTGCTCAGTGTGATGCGTTCGTTGGCCGAAGAGGGGCGCACCATGCTGGTGGTCACGCACGAGATGGCTTTCGCGCGTGAGGTATCCAGTCAGGTGGTCTTTTTGCATCAAGGGCGTATTGAAGAGCAAGGTACGCCAGAAGAGGTCTTTTTACAGACCCGCTCTGAGCGCCTACGCCGTTTCTTATCGCCTAAGTATTGATTCAAGAACGAAGAACAACGGCGCGACAGGAAACACCTGCAACACAAAAAAATAGCAGACGCGTTGGCAGCATAAGACGCGTCTGACATGTATGACACCGATGCGCTGTGTTTTACCTATTTATGTATGGCGTAAACCGCGCGAGTAAGGGGAAGGAGACGCACGATGGCATGGCTGAATAACAACACTCGACAATCTAAAGGGTTGGTAATGGCGCTGGCGATCGCCGCCACAATGAGCAGCGGTGCGGCGCTGGCTAAAGACTGGAAAGACGTGCGCATTGCTGTGGACGTACCGTATGAGCCTTTTGAATATAAAAAGCCGGATGGCACTCTGACCGGTTTTGAAATTGATTTAGGCAATGCGGTATGTGAGCAAGCCAATCTCAAGTGTGAGTGGGTGGTGCAAGCGTGGGATGGCATTATCCCCGGTCTGCTGGCGCGTAAATACGATGTGATTTTCTCATCCATGTCGATCAACGAAGAGCGCAAAGCCAAAGTGGCGTTCTCTGAGCCGTATTACAACACCCCAAGCGTTTGGTTTGCGGCGAAAGGCTCATCGATTGATCCTGCTAAGCCAGATACGCTGGCTGGCAAACGCATTGGTGTGCAGCGCGGAACCATTCAAGACGGCGCGGCGACCAAACAATTTGGCAAAACTGCGCAAATTGTCCGTTATAACACCGGTGACGAAGTGGTTATGGATCTCAAAGGCGGACGCTTGGATGTCGTGCTGCTCGATTTCCCGGTGGGGGAAAGTACGTTGCTGAAAACCGCTGACGGCGATCAGTATGCGCAAGTTGGCGAAAAACAGCAGTTAGGTGACGGAGTAGGCGCGGCGTTTCGTAAAAACGATAACGAGCTGCGCGAGAAATTTAACCAAGCTTTGCAAGCGGTTAAAGATAACGGCACCTACGACAAGATCATGAAGCAATACTTTGATTACAGCGTCAAAAAATAACGCGCGGTAGCGGTTAAGTATTTCACGTAAATGTATCTCATGTAATACACCACGTAAGCCGGGCGGGATGCCCGGCTTTCCACGTCGTCCGTCAGGACAGGGAGACGCAGTATGTTGGATCTCCACGGCTACGGGCCGTCTATCTTCGCCGGTGCCTGGCTGACGCTTGAGTTAGCGTTCCTTTCCTTAGTGATTGCACTGTTACTTGGTTTGCTGACGGCCAGCGCGAAACTCTCGAGGCAGCGCGGTTGGCGTTGGCTAGGCCAGCTCTATACCACGGTAATTCGTGGCGTGCCGGATCTGGTGCTGATGCTGCTGATTTTTTTCGGGATCCAGATTATCGCCAACAGCATCGGTGATTGGTTGTATGCGCAGTATGACGTGGAGTGGTACGTCAATATTGATGAGTTTACGGCTGCAGTGCTGACCATCGGTTTTATTTTCGGCGCCTACATGGGGGAGACGTTTCGCGGGGCGTTCTTGGCTGTTGAGCGCGGACAGCTAGAAGCTGCGCGGGCCTTTGGCATGAGTGGTGGACAGGTGTTTCGTCGCGTGTTGTTCCCACAAATGATGCGCCATGCACTACCGGGGATCGGTAATAACTGGCAGGTGCTGATCAAGACCACCGCGCTGGCGTCAGTGATTGGTTTGACGGATATGGTGAAGCTGGCTAAAGAAGCGGCTGGCGCGGTGCATGAGCCGTTTACTTTTTTCATTCCGGTGATCTTGGTGTATCTGGCGCTGACCACCGTCTCGGAAATCGGCTTGTATTATCTGATGCGCTATTACAGTGCTGGCGTTGTTCGGGAGTAGTGCGAGAGTAGCGCGGGAGTCAGTCATGATGGAAAAATGGTCGCTTACGACACAGCAGTGGTTGCAAGGCAACACAATTTTTACGCCAGAAACGCTGCTGCATTATTGGGATGGATTGGTCACTACGGTACAGTTGCTGATTGTCTCGGTGTGGGTCGGGTTGTTACTCGCCATTCCGCTGGCGATTATCCGTTGTAGCCGTTCACGCATCGCCTCATCATTGGTCTGGATGTTTACCTATCTGTTTCGCGGTACGCCATTACTGGTGCAGTTGTATTTGGTTTACTACGGCCTGACCATGATTGAGGGTATTCAGCACACGGTTTGGTGGCGTTGGCTGCAAGATCCGATTTACCCGTGTTTACTGGCCTTTGGTTTAAATACCGCGGCTTATACCACCGAAATTTTGCGCGGTGCTATGCAAGCCACTTCGCGTGGTGAGCGAGAGGCGGCGCGTGCCTTTGGTATGTCACCTTGGCAGATGACGCGGCGGATTATATTGCCCTCGGCGTTTCGCCGTGCACTGCCGGCTTATGCCAATGAAGTGATTTATATGCTGCATGCCACGGCGTTAGCAAGTGTGGTGACCGTGATTGATATTACCGGCGCGGCGCGTGATGTGTATGCGCAGTTTTATGCACCGTTTGAAGCGTTTAGCTTCGCTGCGTTGTTATATCTTGGCCTGACATTTTTGTTGGTGTGGGGATTTCGGCGTTGGGAAGATCATTGGCAGCGTCATTTACGGCCACTGGCGAGCTGACATCAATCGTTATCGGCAAGTAAGCTGGCATCTAACAACAAAACGGGTCGCATCAGCGACCCGTTGCTATTTAAGGCGATTATGTACTCATGCGGATCTCGCATATCAGCGAAGGGAAAAAGTCCACATGAGATCACTCGATCGCAGCGATTAGAGCGCAAAATTAGCCCAGATAGGCGCATGATCAGACGGTTTTTCCATCCCACGCGTTTGATAATCAATACCGGCTTCGTTGCAGCGCTCGGCCAGCATCTGGGTGGCCAAGATCTGGTCGATGCGCAGACCACGGTTATCATCAAAGCCCTTCGAGCGATAATCAAACCATGAATAGCGATCATGGGTATCTGGATGCAGGGCGCGGAAGGTATCCACCAGACCCCATTGCAGCAGGGTATCCATCCACTCGCGCTCTTCTGGCAAGAAGGAGCATTTGCCGGTACGCAGCCAGCGTTTACGATTCTCTTCACCAATGCCGATATCCAAATCGCTGGCGCTGATGTTCATATCGCCCATGATCACAATCGGTTGATCCGGTGAATGATGCTCGTTGAGATAATTCATCAGATCGGCGTAGAATTTTTGTTTGGCCGGAAACTTAGTTGGGTGATCGCGGCTTTCCCCTTGTGGGAAGTAGCCGTTTAATACGGTCAATGTACCGGCTGGCGTTTCCAGATCCACCATGATCATGCGGCGCTGGGCGTCTTCATCATCGGTCGGAAAACCCTTACGTACCGCCTGTGGCTTGGCTTTGGTCAGCAACGCGACGCCATAATGGCTTTTTTGGCCATGGTGGAAGACGTGATAGCCCAGTTTAGCGACGTCTTCCAGCGGAAACATGTCATCGTGAACCTTGATCTCCTGCAGACCAATTACATCGGGTTGATGTAGCGTGACTATTTCTTCCAGCTGATGTGGTCTAGCCCGTAATCCATTGATGTTAAAGGAGATGAACTTCATATTCTGCAGTCACTTATCGTCAGGCATAAAAAATGAAGCTTCGATGCTAGCAACTCAGCGGTGAGTTTGAAAGCGAGAATTCGCTGAAAATCAGCGATGAGCATGTGGGGCGTTCGATAGGGATTACGTGATAACAGAACCGATCAGGATGAGAAACAGAAACGCACAGAGCAATAGAGGATTTAAAAATCGAGGAAGCTATATGAAATAAGCTAGATGAGAAAAGCGATACGAAGAGGATATAAAAAAGAAGGAAGAATGGTGGAGAGAGAAGGATTCGAACCTTCGAAGGCTGAGCCGTCAGATTTACAGTCTGATCCCTTTGGCCGCTCGGGA
>PPYF01424544.1_pt1 | contig 136059 bp, 111 predicted proteins | sample 1559871 | NCBI WGS metagenome assembly PPYF01 (sample SAMN08240021, study PRJNA423297) | Human gut metagenome, whole genome shotgun sequencing project.
AATCATTCTTGTTAAAGGTTACGGCGCAAAGATATGGCGGCTAACAACTTATGTCAAGGCGGAAAATAGAATGGTTACGATTTTTTGTACCGCAGATCATCGAAGAGAAGTCAATCTCTCTTTAGGCATGATTATGCGGTTCTTTCATCTCCTACCTGAATAATTTTCCCTCTTTATTTATCCATGTTCTTATATCTTTTTTATGAAGAAAAAAATCCTTTTTCGCATAAAAGCGGGAATTTCACCCGCTTATTTGTTTCTCAAACATTTCATATCCTTTATCCACGTCCTTATTCAAAATCGCTGCATATTCTTCGGTTGTTTTCAGGCTACTATGCCCCAGCATCTTTGAAACCGCTTTAAACTGTACACCTTTTGTCAAAGCAAGGGTGGCGAAAGTGTGCCTTGCCATGTGGGTAGTCAAATTTTTATCCAGTCCGGCATAATCAGCGACTAATTTCAGCCGAAGGTTATACTGCGTATTGCTAATGATCGGGAGTTCATAATTGTACTTTTTCAAAACTTCAAGTGCAGGAGAGAGCAATACAATGTAGTAATCTTCTTCTGTTTTTATACGCATATCATAGATAATATACTTACCTTCATGTTGTACGACATCTCTTTTGAAGTTGAATTTCGCCAAATCAGCATAAGAAAGCCCAGTGAATGACTGGAAAATAAACAAGTCACGTACCCGGCGAATCGACTCATTGGGTATTTCAGCATTACGGATTTTATCAAGTTCTTCCTGATATAAAAACCTTCTTCTTTTATATTTTCCCCTTTTGACAATGACTCCGGTATATGGATAATCCTTCAACAAACCAAGTGACATTGCTTCGTGGATATAAACTTTGTTCCTCTTATGATAGTTGTGGATAGTTGGTTGAGACTTATACTTGCCATGAAGCCAGTTATCATACAGTTTAATATTCTGTACCGTCAAGTCGCTAATATAGGTTATGCCACCAAACTCTTTGAGAGAAGAAATCAGTACCCGGTGAGACTTTCGCGTACTTTCGGTTATATCATTACGCTCGTTTATACGTCTTTCCAAAAATTCAATGTAGTTTTCGGAATGATTGAAGTACTTCAAGAAAGCATCCATTTTTTCAAATTCAAACGCTTCCTTCTTTCTTATTAAGTCATTTACCCAATCTTGAATAACGCGCATCATTTCATCAAGACGCTGATTCAGTTGTAGCATCTCGGAAGAGTTTATCACTTTCTTCCGGTCGATCCATTGATCGGAGTATAGCTTTACTCCGGTTCCAATCCACTTTCTTTTTCCTTCGGATAAAACTTCAAGCTGAACAAGCCCGCGTTTTTTCTTGGTTGCTACGTGTTTTCTATCGAACACGAAGCGCAATGATGGATATTTCATAATACTGTGTTTTACAGTATCATGTTGAGGTATCAAATTTGGTATCATGTGTGGTATCATATCAGTTACATTTTTAGTGAAACATCGTGAAATAGAATGAGGAAAAATGAAGTATTTGTTATATAAAAAGCCTCAATTTTCCACCATTAACCACACATAATTCGTTCATTATCAATAAAAAAGAGAACGACTTTCGTTATTCTCCTTTGCGGTGCGTACGGGACTCGAACCCGTGACCCCATGCGTGACAGGCATGTATTCTAACCAACTGAACTAACGCACCAAAATATTCACTAAAGCATCTCTCTCGATTGCGGATGCAAAGGTAGATATTTTTTTGAAACCTGCAATAGCTTCAGTATCTTTTTTCTGAAAAAGTGGGTTTATTAAGAATTATCGTGTACATTTGCAGCTACTAATAAAATAGAAAATAGAATGAAAAATACACCAATTGAACGACATCTGATTGATGAAACTATAAATGAGTTTCAAATTGTCGATTTTTCAAAAGCTACCATTCGGGAAGTGAAAGCTATTGCTTCGAAAGCAGAAGCTGCATCGGGAGTTGAATTTATTAAAATGGAAATGGGCGTTCCGGGACTTCCTCCTTCCGCAGTAGGTGTGAAAGCAGAGATTGAAGCGTTGCAAAATGGCATTGCCAGCCTATACCCCGATATCAACGGATTGCCGGAACTGAAAAAAGAAGCGTCCAACTTTATTAAAGCATTTATTAATGTAGATTTAAATCCGGAGGGATGCGTACCTGTTACCGGCTCTATGCAAGGCACATTCGCTTCATTCCTTACTTGCAGTCAATGCGACGAAAAGAAAGATACGATTTTATTCATCGATCCCGGATTTCCGGTACAGAAACAGCAGTTGGTAGTAATGGGACAAAAGTTCGAAACGTTTGATGTATATGACTACCGCGGAGACAAGCTGAAAGAGAAACTGGAAAGCTATCTGAAAAAAGGAAATATATCAGCTATCATTTATTCGAATCCCAATAACCCCAGCTGGATTTGCCTGAAAGAGGAAGAATTGCGGATTATCGGTGAATTGGCTACACAGTATGATGTGATCGTTTTGGAAGACTTGGCTTATTTCGCGATGGATTTCCGGCAGGATTTAAGCAAACCATACCAACCTCCTTTCCAGCCATCAGTTGCCCATTATACAGATAATTACGTATTGCTGATTTCCGGTTCGAAAGCATTCAGCTACGCCGGACAGCGCATTGGAGTGAGCTGTATCTCTGATAAATTATACCACCGAAGCTATCCGGGACTGACCAAACGATATGGCGGCGGTACTTTTGGAACTGTTTTCATTCATCGCGTACTTTATGCACTTTCATCAGGAACGAGTCATTCCGCACAATTCGCCATGGCTGCCATGCTGAAAGCTGCCAACGAAGGACAATATAACTTCCTCAACGAAGTGAAGATCTATGGTGAAAGAGCACAAAAATTAAAAGAAATCTTCCTCCGCCACGGTTTCCACCTGGTATATGACAACGACTTGGGCGACCCGATTGCGGACGGATTCTATTTTACCATCGGATATCCGGGAATGACCAGCGGCGAACTGGCCAAAGAACTGATGTACTACGGAGTGAGCGCTATCTCTTTGGTTACAACAGGAAGCCATCAGGAAGGATTGCGCGCGTGTACCTCCTTTATTAAAGATCATCAGTATGCGCAACTGGATGAAAGAATGAAACTATTTGCTGAAAATCATCCGATAGCCTGATTATTTGACATGAGATATTCATAAAAGCCATTCTTAAAATGAAAAAAAACGGAAAGAACGATTGTTATTCCGTTTTTTTTCTTACTTTAGTGGCATGAATATCGACTCTGACATATTTAAGATTCAATCGAATAATGTGTTACCATCAAGAGGAAAGATTTTAATATCTGAACCTTTTCTGCGTGACGCGACGTTTGGCAGATCCGTAATTTTACTGGTCGATCATACGGACGAAGGAAGTATGGGATTGGTTATCAACAAACAACTGCCATTATTTCTGAATGATATCATCATGGAATTCAAATATCTGGACGAGATTCCTCTATACAAGGGTGGACCTATTTCCACTGATACTTTATTTTACCTTCATACACTATCAGACATCCCCGGATCTATCTCTATCAGCAAAGGACTTTATCTGAATGGAGATTTTGATGAAATAAAGAAATATATATTACAAGGGAATAAAATCAGTGAATGTATCCGTTTCTTTCTGGGGTATTCCGGATGGGACAGCGAACAGTTGAGCAATGAAATCAGAGAAAACACATGGTTGGTGTCTGAAGAAGAGAAATCATATCTGATGAAAAACAATATCAAGGATATGTGGCGGACTGCTTTAGAGAAGCTAGGCAGCAAGTACGAAACGTGGTCACGCTTCCCACAAGTGCCTACTCTCAATTAGTGTTTTATTTCTTAGGATTCAAACATTGGAGGAGCAACGCATCTTTGTAGCAGCCCTCCACTTGCAGCCATTTTTTTAATAATCCGCATTGAACGAAGCCACAAGACGTAAACAGCTTTACACAAACGTCATTATCTGTCGTGACATGGGCATAAAGCTGACTTAAAGACAGAAAATCAAAAGCATATTCACAAAGCAGCTTCAATGCGTCGGTGGCATAACCTTGCTGACGATAATCCTTATGCACGGCAATTCCGACTTCTCCCCGTGAATGAAGGGGAACGAAATCCGTAATATCAATCGTACCAAGTATACACTGGTCGGATTTGCGTACAATCATCAGACGTAATTGCTTATCTGCAAACACATCACACTGTGAACCTTCAATATATTGGCGCAACACGTAACGGGAGTATGGAACCGTAAAGTTACCGATGTCCCACATGGAAGGGTCATTTTCCATCTCGTACATAATATCCATATCTTCCGGTTCTACTGCACGAAGATAAATACGTTCGTTCATTAAGAAAGACTGTCTCATAACTTTTCTTCTTTTGCAATGTGAAGTTCGTTACGCAATCTCTTCTCGCTGGGCAGGCAGAAAAGTGACGCCGTGAGGCCAATCAGCATACAGAGGTTACCCGTACTGCTCAACGTCAGGTAGTAACACAAAAGGTTCACTACAATAGCTACTTCAAGCACTCCCAAGCGAACAATGTTCCATTGCACATATCGCTTCAAGGCAAGCGTGATAGTCATGTGATCTATCTTTTTCTTAAGCACCAAGCTAAATAATTTGAGAGAAAGAGGCACACATAAAGCAGTGAGCAAAATGCCGACCGTCTCAAAATAGTAGATAGCCGGTGCGTTATCTACCAAACCTCCTACGGGAAAGAGTTCAAACTCTCCTGCCCCAAGCAAAAATGCCGGGAGTACCCAAAAGAAAACATAACTGATATTCAAATTTCTGACAGCTCGTTTTATCTGTTCTTCCATGTTCGTTCTTAAATGATTAATAATGATTATACAGTTCCGGTAAAAAGCGTCCGGTTCACAATACTGCGTCCTAAAGTTACTTCATCGGCATATTCAAGTTCATCACCAACCGATATGCCACGGGCTATCACACTTAGTTTAACCCCTAGTTTATCCAGCTTGCGATAGATATAGAAGTTGGTAGTATCCCCCTCCATCGTAGTGCTCAATGCCAGAATAACTTCTTTGATTCCACCTTCAGCCACCCGCTGCACCAGGCTTTCAATTTGAAGGTCACTCGGTCCGACTCCGTCCATTGGAGAAATAACCCCACCCAAAACATGATAAAGCCCGCGATACTGCTGGGTTGCCTCCACCGCCATTACATCACGGATATTTTCCACCACACAGACAGTGGAAGCATCCCGTTGCGGATTAGCACAAATCTGGCAAGTTTCAGTATCGGATATATTATGACACACTTTGCAGTATTTCACCTCACGTTTCAACGTTATGATAGAATTTCCGAAAGCTTCCACCGTAGCCGTATCCTGACGGAGCAGATGTAGAACAAGCCTCATAGCCGTCTTACGCCCGATACCCGGAAGTTTGGAAAATTCGCCGACTGCCTTTTCAAGCAGTATAGAAGGATATTGTTGGTTCATAGATAATATTTGCTGTTCTATCGATAAAACCTTGCAAAGATACAGATTATTGTTTTTAATACCTACAAAAATTGCTACCTTTGCATCTGTTATGATGATACTAGTCACTATTCTTTGCTACTTCGCGGTATTATTACTAATAGCCCGTATCACCGGACGTAAGGGAGGATCGAATGCAGCGTTCTTCAAGGGAGAGAACCAATCACCTTGGTATATAGTCTCTTTTGGAATGATTGGCGCCTCTATCTCCGGAGTCACTTTCGTCTCTGTACCGGGAATGGTGCGCGGAATGGATATGACGTATATGCAAACGGTACTCGGATTTTTCTTCGGATACATGGTCGTAGCCCATATCTTACTTCCTTTATATTATAAGTTGAATCTGACAAGCATCTACGGATATCTCGGCACCCGCATCGGAGTGCGCGCCTATCGCACCGGTTCCTTTTTCTTTCTGCTGTCACGCATGTTGGGAACCGCAGCCAAACTTTATCTGGTATGCCTTATTCTCCATACGTATGTATTCCAAGAAATGCACGTTCCCTTTTGGCTGATTGCTGTCGGTTCGGTTGCATTGGTATGGATATATACTCATAAAAGCGGAATAAAGACCATTGTGTGGACAGATACCTTACAAACATTTTGCCTGATTGCCGCTCTGATTTTTATCATCTATTTTACGATCCAAAGATTAGACCTTAACTTCAGCGGCATTGTGCAAACAATCCAAAACAGCGAACACAGCCGTATTTTTGTATTTGACGACTGGGTATCCCGACAGAACTTCTTCAAACAGTTCTTCAGTGGTATCTTCATCGTCATCGTAATGACCGGACTGGATCAGGATATGATGCAAAAGAATCTTTCTTGCCGGAACCTCCAGGAAGCACAAAAAAACATGTACTGCTACGGTTTCTCATTCATTCCGCTAAATTTCCTTTTTCTATGCTTGGGAATTCTATTAATAGCGCTAGCGGGACAGATGCACCTCGAACTGCCAGTCATGAATGATGATATACTACCCATGTTTGCAGCCCAAGGTTATCTGGGACAATCCGTATTGGTACTTTTTACAATCGGTATTATCGCAGCAGCTTTCAGCAACTCGGATTCCGCCCTGACAGCCATGACAACCAGTGTATGCGTAGACCTGCTGAATACGGAAAAAGACACAGAAGAAACGGCACGTCGCAAAAGAAGCAAAGTGCATTTATCGTTATCAGTCTTATTGGCATTCTTCATCTGCCTGGTAGAAATACTTAATAATAAGAGCGTTATTGACGCCATATATATCATCGCCTCCTACACATACGGCCCCCTGCTTGGAATGTTTGCTTTCGGACTTTTTACACGCAGGCAAACGAACGACCGGTGGGTTCCTCTCATAGCCATCCTTTCACCACTGATCTGCTATCTTGCCGACTGGTGGATTGGAAAAGAAACCGGATATAAATTCGGTTATGAATTGCTAATGTTAAATGGAACGCTTACCTTTGCGGGGTTAATTTGTATGTCTAAAAAAGGGAAAAACGATTTTACAAAGAAATAAATGACAAGAAAATGGAAATAACAAGTGCTGAATTTGTGATTAGCAATACGGACGTGAAGAAATGCCCAGCCGGTATTTTCCCGGAATATGCCTTTATAGGCCGTTCGAATGTGGGTAAATCAAGTCTTATCAATATGTTGACCAGTCGTAAAGGTCTGGCCATGACCTCCTCTACTCCGGGAAAAACGATGTTAATCAACCACTTCCTTATCAATAAGAATTGGTATCTCGTCGACCTTCCGGGATATGGCTATGCCCGACGCGGACAAAAAGGGAAAGACCAGATACGCACCATAATCGAAGATTATATTTTGGAACGGGAGCAAATGACCAACCTCTTTGTCCTGATAGACAGCCGGCTGGAACCTCAAAAAATAGACCTTGAGTTTATGGAATGGCTGGGCGAGAACGGTATCCCCTTCTCTATCATCTTTACCAAAGCCGATAAACTCAAAGGTGGACGTTTAAAAATGAATATCAATGCCTATTTACGTGAGTTGAGTAAACAATGGGAAGAGCTCCCTCCTCACTTCGTATCTTCCTCGGAAGACCGCACAGGACGTATTGATATACTCAACTACATAGAAAACATAAACAAGGATCTCAATGTTAAATGAAAGAAGAATGAAAATGAAAAAGAGTTTTTTATCTATTGCCTTTATGGCAGTATTTATGCTGATGGCGACTAACAGCCAGGCGCAATCATGGTCCGACTTATTAAATAAGGACAACATTTCAAAAGTAGTGAATGCCATCACCGGAACCACCGAATCTATCGACATGACCGGAACATGGAACTACAAAGGTTCGGCCGTAGAGTTCGAATCGGATAACTTACTAATGAAAGCAGGCGGAGCTGCCGCAGCCACTATGGCTGAAAATAAGCTGAACGAACAATTAAGCAAAATAGGTATTAAAGACGGCCAAATGAGTTTCACTTTCAATGCCGACAGTACTTTCACCAGCACGGTGGGCAAGAAAACATTGAAAGGCACTTACTCCTACAATGCTTCAACCAAACAAGTTGATTTGAAGTATTTGAAACTTCTGAATCTGCACGCTAAAGTAAATTGCAGTTCCAGTTCACTGGAGTTACTGTTCAACTCGGACAAACTGTTGAAATTAATGGCTTTCATCGGCAGCAAAAGCAGCAGTACCGCACTGAAAACAGTTAGTTCACTGGCCGAAAATTACGATGGAATGATGCTCGGATTCCAACTCTCAAAATAGCAAAAGAGAATCGTTTAATACTATTTCGCACTCCATAAAGTATATTTTAGGGGAAAAGCATTATCTTTGTCGTTTGTAATCAAAAAGAGAAGGAAAAATGAAAAAGATACTTTTTTTAATGACCCTGTTAGTAATGGGCGTAAGCTTTGCATTTGCGCAAACAAATGCAGATATCAAGTTTGACAAAACAACTCACGATTTCGGTAAGTTTTCTGAAAACAGCCCGGTTGTCAGTTGCACATTTACCTTTACTAATATCGGCGATGCCCCTCTGGTGATCCATCAGGCTGTAGCCTCTTGCGGATGTACAGTACCCGAATATACAAAGGAGCCCATCATGCCGGGCAAAAAGGGAACAATCAAGGTGACTTATAACGGAACAGGCAAATATCCGGGACATTTCAAAAAATCAATCACCTTGCGTACCAACGCCAAAACAGAGATGGTAAGATTGTATATCGAGGGCGATATGACGGCAAAAGATGCAAAGTAGGAAAAAATAGACTATTACATAAAGGAGAATCTTTCGGTTCTCCTTTTTTTTTGTTTACTTTGAGGACGGAAATGTAAATTAACACATTAGCAAATTATAAAAACTATGAAACAAGAAGAAGACAAATTCACCGGGTTACCCGAGAATGCGTTCAGAGAGTTGAAACCCGGGGAAGTGTACAACCCGTTGATGGGTCCCTCTAAAAATCATCCGGAAGTTAATATCTGGTCAGTAGCATGGGGTATTGCCATGGCAATCCTTTTTTCGGCCGCCGCTGCCTATCTGGGGTTGAAGGTCGGACAGGTATTTGAAGCAGCTATTCCAATTGCGATCATTGCCGTAGGAGTTTCCGGAGCTGCCAAAAGAAAAAATGCGTTGGGCGAAAATGTGATTATCCAGTCTATCGGAGCTTGTTCCGGAGTAATCGTTGCCGGAGCAATCTTCACCCTCCCCGCTCTTTATATTCTCCAAGCTAAATATCCCGAGATGACGGTTACCTTCATGCAGGTATTCATCAGCTCTTTATTGGGTGGCGTATTGGGTATTCTATTCCTGATCCCTTTCCGTAAATACTTCGTCAGCGACATGCATGGAAAATATCCTTTCCCGGAAGCAACAGCCACTACACAGGTGTTGATCTCCGGAGAAAAAGGCGGCAGCCAGGCTAAACCGTTATTGATGGCAGGTATGATCGGCGGATTATATGACTTCATCGTAGCGACATTCGGATGGTGGAACGAGAACTTTACCACCCGTGTTTGTAGTGCCGGAGAAATGCTGGCAGAAAAGGCAAAATTGGTATTCAAGGTAAACACCGGTGCCGCCGTGCTTGGTTTGGGATATATCGTCGGACTGAAATATGCTTCCATCATTTGTGCCGGTTCATTGGCTGTGTGGTGGATTATCATTCCGGGAATGTCTGCTATCTGGGGTGACAGTGTACTGAATGCATGGAATCCGGAAATCACCTCTACCGTAGGTATGATGAGTCCGGAAGAAATATTCAAATATTATGCCAAGAGCATCGGTATCGGCGGTATCGCTATGGCGGGTGTGATCGGTATTATCCGTTCCTGGAGCATCATCAAGAGCGCTGTCGGACTGGCAGCCAAAGAGATGGGCGGTAAAGGGAATGTAGAGAAGAGCATTATCCGTACCCAACGGGATCTTTCCATGAAGATTATCGCCATCGGTTCCATCATCACACTGATCTTAATCGTATTATTCTTCTACCTTGATGTCATGCAAGGGAATCTGTTGCATACATTGGTAGCCATTGTTCTGGTTGCCGGTATCTCTTTCCTGTTCACCACAGTAGCAGCTAATGCCATTGCGATTGTTGGTACTAATCCGGTTTCGGGAATGACATTGATGACACTGATTTTGGCTTCCGTAGTGATGGTAGCTGTCGGACTGAAAGGTCCTTCGGGCATGGTTGCCGCATTGGTAATGGGTGGTGTAGTATGTACCGCACTATCGATGGCAGGAGGTTTTATCACCGACTTGAAGATTGGTTACTGGCTCGGAAGCACGCCTGCCAAACAGGAAACATGGAAGTTCTTGGGAACAATCGTATCGGCTGCAACAGTAGGCGGTGTAATGATTATCCTGAATAAGACATACGGATTTACAAGTGGCGCACTGGCTGCTCCGCAAGCAAATGCGATGGCGGCCGTTATCGAACCGCTGATGAGTGGTGTAGGTGCACCCTGGTTGTTATATGGTATTGGGGCTGTCTTAGCTATTATTCTGACTCTTTGTAAAATTCCTGCATTAGCTTTCGCATTGGGTATGTTTATTCCGTTGGAACTGAATGTGCCGTTGGTAGTGGGTGGAGCAGTGAATTGGTTTGTTACAACACGTAGCAAAGATGCATCTCTGAATACGGAAAGAGGTGAAAAAGGAACTTTACTGGCATCCGGTTTCATTGCCGGAGGTGCATTGATGGGAGTAATCAGTGCCGCGATGCGCTTTGGTGGAATCAATCTGGTTAATGAGGCATGGTTGAACAATACTTGGTCAGAAGTGTTGGCATTAGGAGCGTATGCCTTACTGATTCTTTACTTTATAAAGGCTTCAATGAAAGTTAAATAAATAATTATGAGGAGACTATTATCCATTATAGTATCACTTGTAACTGCCATATCATTTGCGCAGCAGCCCGTCGAGCTACCTTTGTGGCCCGACGGTGCTCCCAACTCCAGTGGACTAACCGGAGAAGAGCAGGAAACGCGTCCTCATTTTGTCACGAATGTCACGCATCCCACCCTGACGGTCTACCATCCGGAAAAGCCGAATGGAATGGCTATTATCATGTGTCCCGGAGGCGGTTATCGTGGACTGGGTATGGATGGAGAAGGGTATGATATGGCTCCCTGGTTCTGCGGACAAGGTATTACCTATATGGTATTAAAATACCGGATGCCGAACGGACATTGGGAAGTCCCCGTATCAGACGCCGAACAAGCCATTCGCATGGTACGCCAACATGCCAAAGAATGGAATGTCGATCCTTACAAGGTAGGATTAATGGGAGCCTCTGCGGGAGGGCATTTAACTGCTACACTCGCCACTCACTACAATTCGGAAACACGTCCGGACTTTCAGATATTACTTTATCCGGTAGTTACGATGATGCAAGTCACCCGGGGAAATACAAGAACTGCATTGCTAGGCAAAAATCCAACAATGGAACAAATACAGAAGTTTTCTGCCGAATTGCAAGTAACGCCCGATACTCCACAAGCATTTATCGCTCTTACCTCCGACGACCCTTCCGTAGCACCTTATCACGGAGTGAACTATTACCTCGCTTTACAAAAAAACAAGGTTCCGGCAACTCTCCATGTTTATCCTACCGGAGGACATGGCTGGGGATTTCAGGATCATTTTAAATATAAGCAACAATGGACACAGGAGTTGGAGAAATGGTTGCGCGACGGCGTTGTATTCCCGGAAAATCCCGAACCCATGTTACGAATCGGGAAATCTTACCTGGGAACTAAATACGTGGCTAACACATTAGATCAAGACGGAGAAGAATCATTAGTGATCCGGACCGATGCCGTAGATTGCCTCACTTTCGTAGAATACACGTTGGCACAGGCACTCGGTTCTTCCTTTGCCGACAATCTGCAAAAAATACGTTATCGGGACGGCATCATCAACGGATATCCTTCCCGGTTGCATTATACTTCCGAATGGATAGAGAACGGAATCCGCCACGGATTCCTCACCGACATTACTGCCAAAAACAGTGCACATACCCAGAAAATCTCTCTTTCGTATATGTCTACCCATCCCAAGCAATATAAAAAATTGGCTGATTCGCCGGAAAATGTACGACAAATGGCCGAATATGAAAAAGCAATCTCCGGAAAAGTCGTACATTGGTTGCCGAAAAGCGAACTGCCGGAAGCCGGATTGCCTTGGATTATGAATGGAGATATTATTGCTATTACAACGAAAATGTCCGGATTGGATATAGCTCATGTGGGAATAGCAGCATATAAAGAGGGAAAACTGCACCTGCTACACGCTTCTTCTACATTGGGAAAAGTAGTTGTCAGCGATGAACCTCTCAATCACATGCTAAACAACAATAAATCATGGACAGGCATACGTGTTGTCCGGATGTCTCACTCTAAAAATAACTGATTATGAAACGAGTAAAACATTTCCTTCTCATCTTGTGCTTATTCCCTACTTTGCTGGGAGCACAAGAAATGGCAAACGCCTACTTTCTGGAACTTACTCCGGACGCCCAATCGGCAGGTATGGCAGGTACAGGATTAGCTACCACCGATAACGGTAGTACAGCTATCTTTCATAATGCTTCTACCATCGCCTTCTCACAGGAAGTGATGGGGGCGAGTTATTCATACGCCAATATCAACAAAGACTATGCGCTACATAGTGCCTCCCTTTTCTATCGGATCGGCAGGGAAGGCATACATGGATTTGCTATAGGTTTCCGGCATTTCAAAGATCCCAAAGTATTTGATTACCGTCCGCATATATGGGATCTGGAAGCTGCCTATTTCAGAAATGTAGCCAAGAATCTATCTATGTCATTAACGTTCAGATACCTGCAAGCCAAAGCCGCAGAAGGTGCAGACACCAAGAATAGTGTTTGCCTGGACTTCGGTGCGACTTACTATCGCAGCATGGCTCTGTTGGACGAAATGGCTTCCTGGAGCATTGGTTTCCAAGCTGCCAACTTAGGCAAAAAACTGGATGGACAGAAGTTACCTGCCAGATTAGGCTTAGGAGGTACGATCGACCTGCCATTCAGTATAGAAAATCGTTTGCAGGTTGCGCTCGACTTTAATTACCTGCTTCCTTCTGAAATCCGTCATTTACAGGCCGGTATAGGAGCCGAATATAATTTCCTGAAATATGGTGTTGTCCGTGCAGGATACCATTTTGGAGACAAAGACAAAGGAATAGGTAACTACGGCACTTTAGGCTGCGGAATCAACTTCTGGCCGATACGTGCAGACTTCTCTTATGCCTTGGCTGACAAGGATTGCTTTATGCACCGCACTTGGCAGCTGGGAGTTGGAATAGTTTTCTAAGCTCATCTTCGAGACGTTGCTTCACTTCGTCCATCGGCACATCGTGCTTTAATTCCTGACGAAGAGAAGTGACGCCTTTATCTATAAACCCACAAGGGTGGATATAGCTGAAATAACGCAAATCCGTATTCACATTCAAAGCCAGTCCGTGCATAGTGACAAAGTGACTGCTCCTCACTCCGATAGCACAAATCTTACGTGCACGGGGCGTATCACCCTCCAGCCACACTCCTGTTGCTTTCTCTAAACGTCCGGCTTCAATGCCATAAGAAGCACATACACGAATCACCGCTTCTTCCAACAGATGGACGTATTCTTTCAATCCTAACTGAAATTCTTCAAGATTCAGTATCGGATAGCATACCAGTTGTCCGGGGCCATGATAGGTAATATCCCCTCCCCGATCAATATGATAAAGAGTAGCGTCAATAGCTTTCAGCTGTTCACCACTCAACAGCATATTATTTTCTTTCCCGCTACGCCCTAATGTATAAACATGGGGATGCTCGCACATTACGACACGATTTTCATAACTCCCGCCCTGAACTTTTGCCCGGACAATCTCATCAAACCATTCTGTCTGCCGTTGCCATGCTTCGGCATATGGGATAAAATTCCAATCAATAAAAACTGTTTTCATGAAAACAAAGGTAAGAAATAAAAAGAAAATGTGTACATTTGTTGGCCTAATATAACAAACACAACTATGAAAATGGACTTTCCACAGGTAGACTTGCCTACCGAAGTATTAGCATGGACGAATGTTACGGAAGACATTCTCAATATTTATAAGCAATCGTGCCGGTTGCAGGCATGTATTGTTGCCATCTGTACCGAAGGTTCGATGAAAGCCTCCATCAATCTGCTTGATTATGAAATTCGTCCTAATGACCTGATAACATTGTTACCGGGAACAATCATCCAGTTTCGGGAGAGAACAGAAAAAGTATGTCTTTGCTTTGCCGGCTTCTCTGCCCATTGTGCCGGACGAATCAATCTGATGAAGAATATCGGTAATGCATATCCCAAACTGATAGAGCAACCGGTGGTTCCTCTTAATGAAGAAGTAGCCAGTTATCTGAAAGACTATTTTGCTCTATTATCACGGGCCAGTTGCAATGAGAACTTCGAAATGGATTCCGAATTGGTTGAGTTATCCCTTCAGACTATCCTGACAAGCATACGACTGATATATCATAAATTTCCGGGTGAGAACAGCAGTTCGAATCGCAAAAAGGAAATCTGCCGGGAATTGATTCAAGCCATCACCGAGAATTATAAGAATGAACGTCGTGCACAATTCTACGCAGACAAACTGGGAATCTCGCTTCAGCATCTAAGCACAACCGTGAGACAAGTGACAGGTAAAAGTGTATTGGACACCATTGCTTATATTGTAATCATGGATGCCAAAGCGAAACTGAAAGGCACTAATATGACTATCCAAGAAATAGCTTATTCTTTAAACTTCCCCAGCGCCTCATTCTTTGGTAAGTATTTTAGGCGGTACGTAGGAATGACGCCATTGGAATTCAGAAACAGATAATTCTTATGAAGAGCGATAGAGGATAAAATTATAAACAACGAATTACAAAAAAACGAACGGTGAACAAATTGCGCATGATCCGCAAAGTATTCACCGTTTATTATTTACTTACAGTTTGTTTTCTTTTTACAGTCGCTTACTCATTTTCTTCCCAAGCTCAATGAATTGAGCACTACACTCACACTGGAGAAGGCCATTGCAGCACTTGCCAACATCGGATTCAATAACAAACCGTTCAATGGAAATAAGATACCGGCAGCAATAGGAATCCCGATCAGATTATAAATAAACGCCCAGAAAAGATTCTGATGAATCAGTTTGACCGTCTGCTTTGACAGCTGAAAAGCTTTAGGAAGCAGCAATAAATCCGATGTCATCAAGGTTACCATAGCTACGTCCATAGCAATATCAGTTCCTTTCCCCATGGCAATGCTCACGTCAGCCAGTGCTAGAGCCTGCGAATCATTGATACCATCTCCTACCATAGCGACTTTCTTTCCCTGCATTTGAAGCTCGCGCACAAATTCGGCCTTATCGTCCGGCAGAGCGTCAGCAACAAAACGTTCAATTCCTAAACGGGAAGAAACAGCTAATGCCGTCCGCTGCCCGTCACCCGTCAACATACAGATGTCAATACCTTGACGTTTCAGTTCTTTTACCGCTTCGGCAGAAGTAGCCTTTATCGGGTCAGAAACAGCAATGATAGCCAATAACTCGTTTTCGCGTCCAAAGTAGATAATACCATTGCCATCCGATTCATAGCGAACCAGCATTTCAGCCATCACATCATTTACTGTCGCACTGAAATCTTTTAGGAGTTTATGACTACCTATCCAGTAGGTATGTCCTTCATAAGAGACTTTGATTCCTTTTCCCGTAATACTTTCGAAACTATCCAACGTAGCAGGTTTTATTTTCTCTTCATCCTGAAGTGCAGAAACGATAGCACCGGCAAGCGGATGCTCCGATTTCATTTCTGCGGCTAAAAGCACATCTTTGAAATGAGGTTCCTGCGATTGTGCCCATAACCATCCGGTAGCAGTAGGGTGTCCTTCAGTCAATGTCCCGGTTTTATCCAGTACAACGACATCCACTTTACGCATTTGTTCCAAAGCTACTGCATCTTTAATCAGAATATGCTGGCTGGCAGCTTTACCTATTCCCACCATCAATGCAGTAGGCGTAGCAAGTCCCAAAGCACACGGACAAGCAATGACAAGAACAGAAACAGCCGACAGAATACCATAAGAGATATATTCACTACCACCGATGGCAACCCATAAAACAAATATCAGGATGGCAATACCCAATACGACAGGTACGAAAATTCCAGTAATACGGTCGACGATACGTTGCACGGGAGCTTTGCTACCCTGTGCTTCCTGCACCATGGAAATGATGCGGGCAAGCACCGTTTCACTACCTACCTGTGTGGCGTGTATGATAAATGAGCCACGCTGGTTGATCGTTCCTGCCAAGACTTTATCGCCTTTCTTCTTTTCTACCGGAACCGGTTCACCACTAATCATGCTTTCGTCAACATACGAATCGCCTTCGGAGAGTTGACCGTCCACAGGTATCTGTTCTCCCGGACGTACAACAACCATATCACCTATCTGGAGGTTCTCGATCAAAATCTCCTCTTCCACTCCATTGCGCAGAACCCGGGCAACTTTAGGCTGCATTCCCATCAACTTGCGAATAGCAGTCGAGGTATTGCCTTTAGCACGCTCCTCCATCAATTTTCCGGTAAGAACGAAAGCGATAATCACTGCAGAAGCCTCATAATAGACGTGCGGTTCCAATCCGCGAGCATACCAAAATTCGGGGAAAAAAGTATTGAACAGACTGAACAGAAAAGCAATGGAAGTACTAAGTGCAACCAGTGTATCCATATTGCTCCGTCCCAGTTTAGCCTGTTTCCAAGCCCCGGTAAAGAAACCACCTCCAAAAAAGACCATGACAGGGATAGCAAGTAGCATTTGAATCTCATTAGAGTATGGTACATGCATCAGTATCATGGAAAATACCAACAACGGTACTACCAAAATCCAAGCCCCAATCACTTTCCACTTCAAACGAGTGTAACGCATCTGCTGCTCCTCTTCCCGGCGTTCCTCTTTGTGGGCTTCTTCCACAATCAGATCATAACCTGCCGCAAGCACAGCCGCACGGATTTCTCCGGGAGTCAGCTGGTCTTTCTCATAAGAAACGGTCAATGTATTGGTAGCAAAATTAACGGAAGCCTCAATGACTCCCGGCAATTTTTTCACTGTTTTTTCTACATTATTGGCACATCCTGCACAATGCATATTAAGCACAGGAAATGCCTTTTTTATTGTGTTACCCATATAATTATTATTTATGGTCTTCCCTTCCTCCCGGAAAGAAGTCGGGGAAGAACCATTGTTTGTTTATAGAAACAAGCTAATACAGGTATTTGTTCAATTACTTCTTATCAGTCTTCTGATCGTCTTTCTTTGTTTCTTTTACAAATTCAGCTTCATAATTAAACTTGTTAAATCCTGCTTGCAAGTTCTTTACATTCGTTTTTTCAGCATCATATGTGATAGTCACCAATTTAGTTTTTACTTCGGTCGCAATATCCTTCAATCCTTTTTCAAAACGCATATTGTCTTTTACTTTCTTTTCGCATTTCTCACAATGCATCTGGGACACTTTAAATACGACTACACGAATATCTTTTGCCAATACAGCTGCTACACTCAAAAGAGCCACCACGCAAGTGGCCATCCATCTTTTTGTTTTCATTTTTCCTATCAGTTTAAAATTAGTATTCTTTATTTTCTATGCGATCGTTTCGCTACTCACTATTCTTCTGTTTTTACTCACTATTCCTAGCTAAATTAAAACGTATTCCGATATATCCTTTTGCCCCGTGTACCGGTCCCCATATCATCGTGGAATCAAAGTTGCTTCCCCAAGGATTTGCCGCATCGATAATCGGATTCTTTTGTTTGAAATTGGTCAGGTTCTCGCCTCCTACATAGATAGACCAGCGGCGGAAGTAACGTGTCACCTGTAAGCTCAACTGCTCAAAACTACCATAACGGCGTTCCCAAGACAACTGTCCATCTCCCAATTCATAAGGAGTAGGCATCCTACCTCCACCATTCAGTTGCAGTGTTGCATCAAACTGCCAAATTCCCAGCGGAGTCTGGTAGGAAGCAGTGAGCAAGCCTTTGTATTTGCTGGTTAGAGGTTTCTCCATTCGCACTCCCTTGTAAGTCGTTTTTGCATCCGTGAGTCGGTAGGCTCCTGTCAAGGTAAATCCTTTAAAGAAAGGATAACTTGCTTCCACCTGAAATACATGCGAGTAAGAACGTCCATCCAAATTATAGAAAGCCACTTCATGAGGGTTGCTATCCATATCCACTATTACTTGTTTCAAGAAATCCGTGTAATAGTATTCCGCATTTACATTCAGCGTCTTGCCGAATATAGGAATATAAGTAGATACACTAGCACCGTAATTCCATGCTTCTTCCATATCCAGATTCTTAGCTATTTCTACCCTACGACTACTGGAAAGCAGATAATTGTTTTCTGCCAGCACATGATTGGTACGATACCCTTTTCCGGCAGAAAGACGGAAGTTCACATAATCATTCGGATTGTATTTAAGATGTGCACGCGGAGTCACAAAGAAACCATGTTCGTTACTGTAGTCTCCACGCAAACCCGCCATCACCATCCATTTATCATTCAGGTTCAACGTATATTGCACGTATGCACCGGGAACAGCTTCCTTTTCAAAAGCTTTGAGAGGATTATCCGTATTATTCTCCAAACGATAATGCTGGTCGTAAGCGTCATAATTGAAGCTTAATCCTGCGGAAAAACTGTTCTGCGGATTAAATTCCGTTTCAAACATCAGCGAAGCATAAACGTTGGTTTGATCCACATTATACAGTTTGCGCCCATACGTAGCATCCTGATTGTGCAAAGTAGCGGAAAGAATCAAAGCCAGATTCGTATTCTTCTCCTTATTAAATATGTACGCATTCTTGGTGAAGAATTCATAACGTTCCGTATCAATCCCCACTTTATATAAATCACCGGAGTGTATTGCCCCTCCATGATTGGCTTGTCCGCTGGTACGTGTTTCGGAAAGAACTTTGATACCTGCCTGAAAAACATAATGGTCGCCCATATATGTCCATCGGTTCCACACGTTATACTGCTCTACTTGAGGAATATCCACAAATCCGTCATCATTACCATCATGTGCTTTAGTCTCATTTTCATAATGCGCCAGCAGAGAAGTGCTCCACCGTTTGGAAAGTTTCAATGTAGCATCTGCATTGGCTTCATACCGGTTGGTAGTGCTTGCAAAAAGATTGGCAGATACCCAGTCGGCTTCCGGCAACTGCGGCTTCTTAAATTCCACGTTAATCTGTCCCGTGATGGCTTCATAACCATTCTTTACTGAAGATGTTCCTTTGGAAACTTGTATACTCTGCATCCACGGACCCGGGACATACCCTAGTCCATAAGGAGAAGCCGCTCCACGATAATTCGGAATATTTTCCGTCAACATCTGCACATAAGTGCCGGACAGTCCCAACAATTTAATCTGCTTGGCCCCTGTTGCTGCATCAGAATAGCTCACATCTACCGAAGGATTGGTCACAAAACTTTCACCCAGATTACAACAAGCAGCTCTACTCAGTTCAGCACTGCTTATCATATCTTCGTTCATCACGCTACTGCGTAATTTCATCGTTCCTAATTTGCGAGTGACAATATTCACCTCATTCAATTCCACTCCATCACGAAGCACAATATCCAACTGCTGATTTTTACTGCTCACATGAATGGTATCATTCTGGAAACCAATAAAACTGATTATTAACATGTGGCTTTTGGAAGGTTTTACAATAGAAAAACTACCATCTTCCTTAGTTGTCACTCCTTGTCCTGTATTCATCCAGAACACATTTGCACCCGGAATAGCCTCCCCAGCACTATCTTTCACTGTTCCCCGTACTTGCGCATATATATTACCGGCAAATAACAGGAACAGTCCTATTATCATATATTTCATTCTTTCTAAAGTTACTTTCGAGATACAAAATTAATTCATTTCTCATGCAACTTAGTTGCATTCAGTTTTGCTTTACTTTCATATTCAATAGAAAGCAAAAGAATAAATAAGAAAGAAATAGTGGCTAAATAATATAAGTGGAATATAACGCCAGCTTCTGCCTCGAACAGAGAGGTGGCGGAGAGGTCAGACTATCATATTCTACCGGTTTATCCGCATAGGTCGGAGTCAACAGATAGCAAAAATGCTCACACAAAAGATCGACTACTAAAGCAGATGTTGTCAGTTCAGTAGCATGTTTCATCAAATCGAGCTTATAGATAGTAGCTGTACAACCTTTATCTTTACAACCTTTTTTTGAATCACAAGTATGAGCCTTTTTACACTTCGGACAGCCTGTATCACAACAGCTCTGCACCGTTTCACAACGGGCGCAGCAATAACGCACAATAGAGACTCCGCCTCCTGAATAGATAATCAGGAGAGAGAGGATGAGTGCTGTTATGTAGGCTAGTCTTTTCATTTCAGAGGACAAAGATAAGAATAAAAACAGATTTTCCTATAATTTTTCGTAATTAAGATTCAATCAATCCGTTACAGACACCATTCCCTTTCCTTTATTTGGCTATTTTAGAGTCATATCAGCACTATTAACTCTTTTTACTCAACAATAAAACCTATCTTTGCCCCAATAATTCCTCTGATTTTTAAGTAAACACTATGCTTACATATTTACTGATTATTATCACTCTTTATCTGGTAGGTAATGCCTACATATTTATCAGAGCAAAACAAGCTCTGAAGGTTAAATCTCTCGGAGTAAAAATATTCCTGACCGTTTTATTCTGGATATGTGCTTTATCCTTTTTCGGCACGATGCTGGCTCGTAACCTTGAGATACCTGTCTTTATCTCCCATTCGATGTACACCATTGGAACAAGTTGGCTGATATTTACTTTATACATGGCATTATTCCTACTTTTGTTTGATATCTTGAAATTATTCAAAGTTGTCTGCAAATATAGGTTCTATCTGTCTTTAGTGTTCACGTTGGGACTGCTGGGATATGGAGTGTATAACTATCATCATCCGGAAACCAATGTAGTCAGCATTTTAACCAATAAACAATATGAAGATACTCCCCAAGCAATTAAAATCGTTGCAATCAGCGATGTTCACTTGGGAAATGGTACAGGGAAAGCCGCATTAAAAAAATATGTGGAAATGATAAATGCACAGCATCCCGACTTGATACTGATTAGTGGCGACTTGATTGATAATAGCGTCGTACCTCTTTATACAGAGAATATGGCGGAAGAATTGGGCGACTTGAAAGCTCCTATGGGTATCTATATGGTTCTCGGCAATCACGAATACATTAGTGGTATCGATGAAAGTATCCGATATATAAAAAGCACTCCAATACAATTATTGCGCGATTCAGTAGTCACACTTCCTAATGGCATCCAACTGATAGGACGTGATGACCGCCATAACCGCAAGCGTCGTTCCCTGCAAGAATTAATGGTGAATGTCAATAAAAGCAAACCTATCATTTTATTGGATCATCAACCTTTTGATTTAGAAGAAACAGAAGCTGCCGGCATCGACCTGCAATTCAGCGGGCATACACACCACGGACAAATATGGCCTATTAGTTGGGTGACCGAATCTATATTCGAGCAAAGCCACGGTTATCGCCAATGGGGAAACAGTCACGTGTATGTATCTTCCGGATTATCTCTTTGGGGACCACCTTTCAGAATAGGAACGTATAGTGAAATGGTTATTTTCAATTTTCAATGAATATTATGCAGTTTTGTCACATATGTTACAGTTTCTGAGTAATCTCTGCCCTATCTTTGCAGAAAAAAAAGATTATGGAACAATTACATGCTCATGAAGTCCTCCACATGATGGAAGGAAATAGCTACTCGGAATCATCATTGCGGGAAGCAATCATTAAGAAGTTTGGCTCACAGCAATGTTTTTATACTTGCTCGGCAGAAAACATGGATGTAGATACCCTTATCGAATTTCTCAAAATGAAAGGGAAGTTTATGCCTGCTGAAGATGGATTCACAGTAGATATCACTAAAGTTTGCAAGCATTGATTGGCGGATAATATCCGCCAATCCCATTTTAGGGGATAAATAGCTGCAAATTTTTCTGTTTTTATTAGCCCGATTCACGAATTTCATCTATATTTGTCAATAGTGAATGATAAAACAAATGTTGAATTTACAGAAAAAACGGGTATGAAAAAACAATATGTCAGTCTGCTTGCAATTATACTTTCGGTAAGCGGCTTTTTGTTTTCTTGTCATGACAAGATGAACAAAAACACAGGTGCGTTACAGTTTGATAGCATTCAAGTGAATAAGACAGCGCACCTCTTCAATGATACAGCCAAACCGGCCTGCAATATTATTATTAATTTTGCTTATCCGGTAAAATCATCGGATGATATGCTGAAAGACAGTCTGAATACTTATTTCATTTCGGCCTGTTTCGGTGATAAATACATCGGTGAAAAACCGGAAGAAGTTGTAAAGCAATATACCGAGAATTATATCAGTGAATACCGTCGCGATCTCGAGCCTATGTATACCGAGGATGAGAAAGACAAGGAAGACGAATCTTCCATCGGTGCCTGGTATTCTTATTATAAAGGTATAGAAAGCCATGTGCAACTGTATGATAAAGACCTGCTTGTATACCGCATCGACTATAACGAATATACCGGAGGTGCACATGGTATTTACATGGCAACTTATTTAAATATGGACCTCACCCTGATGCGTCCGCTCCGTCTCGATGATATTTTTGTCGGAGACTACAAAGATGCATTGACCGACCTGATCTGGAATCAGCTCATGGCGGACAACAAAGTGACCACTCACGAAGCATTGGAAGACATGGGATATGCTTCAACCGGTGACATCACTCCGACAGAGAATTTCTACCTAAGCAAAGAAGGAGTCACCTTCTATTATAATGTATATGATATCACTCCTTATTCTATGGGACCTGTAAAGGTAACAATCCCATTTGCTATGATGGAACATCTATTAGGCAGTAACCCGATTCTGGGAGAGCTGAAAAATTAAAATTCATAAAAAGCTGAACACCAATGAATACCCTGTTGTTATCACTTCCATGTGACAAAATAGGATATTCATCCACATCTATCATTCAAAACTTATAATTCAAAATTCAAAAGTGGAAATCATACTGAAATATTTTCCTGATCTGACGGAAGAGCAGCGCAAACAATTCGCAGCTCTATACGCCCTCTACACTGACTGGAATTCAAAAATCAACGTTATCTCCCGCAAGGACATTGAGAATCTATATGAGCATCACGTGCTCCATTCATTAGGCATTGCCAAAGTCATCCAATTCCGCCCCGGAACCAGCATCATGGACTTGGGTACAGGAGGAGGTTTTCCCGGCATTCCTTTAGCAATCCTGTTTCCCGAGGTAAAATTCCACCTCGTAGACAGCATCGGCAAGAAAGTACGTGTAGCAACCGAAGTGGCAAATGCCATCGGACTGAAAAATGTGATTTTCCGCCATGCCCGTGCAGAAGAGGAGAAACAAACGTTCGACTTTGTTGTCAGCCGTGCCGTAATGCCTTTGGCGGATTTGATTAAGATTATCAAAAAGAATATCTCTTCGAAACAACAGAATGCATTGCCCAACGGACTTATCTGTCTCAAAGGCGGTGAACTGGAGCACGAAACAATGCCGTTCAAACATAAAACGGTCATTCATAGCTTGAGCGACAACTTCGAGGAAGAGTTCTTTAAAACAAAAAAAGTGGTATATGTTCCGATTTAAACAAGACTATATGTTCTGATAGATGATAAATCATAGAGAAACCATGAAAATAAAAAGATTTGAATTTAATATGTTTCCCGTAAATTGCTACGTATTATGGGATGACACTAAAGAAGCAGTCGTAATTGATCCGGGCTGTTTCTATGAAGAAGAAAAGCAGGCACTGAAAAAGTTCATTCTGACCAATGAACTGAATGTAAAGCATCTGCTGAATACTCATTTACACCTGGATCATATCTTCGGAAATCCGTTCATGCTAAAAGAATTCGGATTATCGGCAGAAGCAAACAAAGCAGACGAGTACTGGATTGACGAAGCACCGAAACAAAGCAGAATGTTTGGTTTTCAGTTGCAGGAAGAACCTGTACCACTGGGCAAATACCTGCATGACGGAGATATCATCACTTTCGGACATACCAAACTGGAAGCGATACACGTGCCCGGACATTCACCCGGTAGCTTGGTGTACTATTGCAAAGAAGACAACTGCATGTTCTCCGGCGACGTCCTGTTCCAAGGCAGCATCGGCCGCGCTGATCTCACAGGAGGTAACTTCGATGAACTGATAGAACATATTTGCAGCCGTTTATTTGTTCTCCCCAACGAAACAGTCGTTTATCCGGGGCACGGTGCTCCCACGACTATCGGAATGGAGAAAGCTGAAAACCCATTTTTTAGATAATAAAAAAAGAATAAGTATCAAGTATTAGGTATTAACAAGGTGAATCGCCCATTAACTGCGGTAATACTTAATACTTGATACTTAACACTTAATTTAATACTTGATTATTATGAAAACCGATTTGTTAGCTAGCCGTCACATCGGCATCAATGAACAAGATACAGCCATAATGCTCCGCAAAATTGGCGTGAACTCACTGGACGAACTGATTAATCAGACAATTCCCGCCAATATACGGCTGAAAGAGCCACTAGCATTGACTAGTCCGCTGACGGAATACGAATTTGGAAAACACATCGCTGAACTGGCAGCTAAAAACAAACTATATACTACATATATCGGTTTGGGATGGTACAACACGATCACTCCGGCCGTTATCCAGCGGAATGTATTCGAAAACCCGGTATGGTATACTTCTTACACTCCGTACCAGACAGAGGTATCGCAAGGACGTCTGGAAGCATTGATGAATTTCCAGACAGCCGTATGTGATCTTACTGCCATGCCACTCGCCAACTGCTCACTTCTGGACGAAGCAACTGCCGCCGCCGAAGCCGTAAGCATGATGTATGCCTTACGCTCTCGCGCACAACAGAAAGCCAATGCGAACGCAGTCTTCGTAGACGAGAATATTTTTCCGCAGACATTAGCTGTTATGACTACACGTGCCGTACCCCAAGGCATCGAACTACGTGTAGGCAAATATAAAGATTTTGAACCTTCACCGGAAGTGTTTGCCTGTATTCTGCAATATCCGAACTCACATGGAAACGTAGAGGACTATTCCGAATTTACCGAAAAGGCACATGCTGCAGACTGCAAAGTAGCTGTTGCCGCTGATATTTTAAGTCTCGCCCTGCTAACTCCTCCGGGAGAATGGGGAGCAGATATTGTATTCGGAACCACACAACGTCTGGGTACTCCAATGTTCTATGGCGGTCCGTCGGCTGCTTTCTTTGCTACCAAAGATGAATATAAACGGAATATGCCGGGACGAATCATCGGATGGTCCAAAGACAAATATGGCAAGCTCTGCTACCGAATGGCTTTACAGACACGTGAACAACATATCAAACGGGAAAAAGCAACTTCAAATATCTGTACCGCACAAGCACTATTAGCTACTATGGCAGGCTTTTATGCTGTTTATCACGGTCAGGAGGGTATCACTACAATTGCATCGCGTATACACAGCATTACTGTATTTCTTGAAAAGCAATTAAAGAAATGCGGATATACACAAGTCAACGCTCAATACTTTGACACCTTACGTTTCGAATTGCCCGAACACGTTTCGGCACAGCAAATCCGTACGATAGCACTTACCAAAGAAGTTAATCTGCGCTATTATGAAAATGGCAATGTCGGTTTCAGCATTGACGAAACAACAGACGTGGCAGCTGCCAATGTGTTGCTCTCGATTTTTGCCATTGCCGCCGGAAAAGATTACCAGAAAGTAGACGACATTCCGGAAAGAAACAACATCGACAAGGATTTAAAACGTACAACTCCTTTCCTGACACATGAAGTATTCAGCAAGTATCACACGGAAACAGAGATGATGCGCTACATCAAACGTCTGGACCGCAAAGATATTTCTCTTGCACAATCTATGATTTCCCTCGGTTCATGTACAATGAAGCTGAATGCAGCTGCAGAAATGTTGCCTTTAAGCCGTCCCGAGTTTATGGGTATGCACCCACTGGTCCCGGAAGACCAGGCAGAAGGTTATCGTGAATTAATCAAGAACCTAAGTGAAGATTTGAAAATTATCACCGGATTTGCAGGAGTCAGCCTACAACCCAATTCGGGTGCTGCGGGAGAATATGCAGGCCTTCGTGTAATTCGTGCCTATCTCGAAAGTATCGGTCAGGGACACCGTAACAAAGTCTTGATTCCAGCTTCGGCTCACGGAACAAATCCTGCGTCTGCTATACAGGCAGGCTTCGTAACTGTTACCTGTGCATGCGACGAGCAGGGGAATGTAGAAATGGCTGACCTACGTGCAAAAGCTGAAGAAAATAAAGATGAATTGGCTGCACTGATGATTACTTATCCTTCTACACATGGTATCTTCGAGACCGAGATAAAAGAGATTTGCGACATCATTCACGCCTGTGGTGCACAAGTATATATGGACGGAGCCAACATGAATGCACAGGTAGGATTAACCAATCCGGGATTCATCGGTGCAGATGTCTGTCACTTGAATCTTCATAAAACATTCGCTTCCCCTCATGGTGGCGGAGGTCCGGGAGTCGGTCCTATCTGCGTAGCCGAACATCTGGTTCCTTTCCTTCCCGGACACGGAATCTTCGGCAATTCACAAAATCAAGTATCGGCAGCCCCATTCGGCAGTGCAGGTATTCTGCCTATCACATACGGATATATCCGTATGATGGGTGCAGAAGGACTGACACAGGCAACTAAAATTGCGATCCTGAACGCTAATTATCTGGCTACTTGTCTGAAAGATACGTATGGAGTTGTTTATCGGGGAGCCAACGGTTTCGTAGGACACGAAATGATTCTGGAATGCCGGAAAGTACATGAAGAAGCAGGCATCTCGGAGAATGATATTGCTAAACGCCTGATGGATTACGGTTATCATGCTCCTACTCTCTCCTTCCCCGTCCACGGTACGTTGATGATTGAACCAACAGAAAGTGAAAGTCTGGCAGAACTAGACAATTTCGTAGATGTCATGCTGAATATCTGGAAAGAAATTCAAGAAGTGAAGAATGGCGAAGCGGATAAAGATGATAATGTATTGATTAATGCTCCTCATCCGGAATATGAAATTGTAAGTGATCGTTGGGAACACTCATATACACGCGAGAAAGCAGCTTATCCTATAGAAAGTGTACGTGATAATAAATTCTGGATAAATGTAGCTCGCGTAGATAACACCTTGGGAGACCGTAAGCTACTACCCACTCGCTATGGTACTTTCGAATAAAAAGGAGCCTATCCAAAGAGATTTCCAGAGTACTGTCTCTTAAAGAATCACCTCACAAAAATAATTCCGGGACTCACATGCGTTAAGTCCCGGAATTATTTTTATCAGACAAGAGGCTGTATTCTATCTAACGATAGTTATTGTATTAGCCTTTACCTTTTTCTCTTTTATTGGAATCTTCGAATCAGGATAACCCAAAGCTACACAACCGTAGACTTTATGATTGGCAGGAACACCTAAAGCAGTAATAAATTCACGAACCTCCGGATCATCACATGTTGTCCCCAACTGATTGATCCAACAAGAGCCGATACCTAAAGACTGGGCAGCCAGGAACATATTTTCTATGGCACAAGCACAATCCATACCAGCCCACCATTGAGTAGGCTCATTAGATACAATCACTAAAGTCGGAGCATGATAATAGCAACAATAAGTCTTACTATGCCCACGTTCCTGCAAACGAGAATCGTCGCTTTTTGCAAAAGCTCCTTTAATCCGTTCATTCAGTTCTGTCAACTTATCCATATTTTGAATAGCTGTAAAATGCCATGTTTCCAAATGCATTCCACTCGGTGCATAAGTTGCAGCTTCCAAAATGGCCTGCAAATCCTCTTCTGAAACTTGCTGGCCTGTATAAGCCCGTACGCTACGGCGTGCTTTCATGTTCTCTAAAACTTCATTTGTTTTCATGGATAACAAGTATTTTATATAAGTATGTCATCATTATTAGTTTGACTCATCAATGCTTCGTACTTTTCTACCGTTTGACCAGCCCAATCTTTGCATTCAGTTTGAAATAATAGACTCCATTCTCCCTCTCCAAAAATCCGTATTTGTCTTTCTCTAAAGATCCTTTTTCTAAACGAGTATTTAGAAACAAGAAATCCTCCATTATTTGCTTTTCCGATTTATGATAACAGAGCACTTCTCCACTTCCATCCACCAACAGAATACCTTCCACAGCCGAATCCAATCCATTGTAAATCTTTGCAGGACGCATTCCCAATGCTAATGCCATCAAGAACTGCTTCATCTTGAATTCATAGAACTTATGCTTATTGATTAGTTCATCTTTAATCTTCAACGGATTCATTTGTTTGATAATTTCTGTCAACTCACCAATACGGGAGATGCCATCCAAATGCATGATACGAACCATTTCTGTCAGTACACGTGGAAAATGCAGATCAATCATCAACAGATTACTGCGGAACACACGGTCGGCTACATCAGCGTATTTAAGTACGCCACCCAAACGTTCGATCATCATCATCCGTTCGGCAACCTCATTCGGAGATTCAGGCAAAGCATTGATTTTATTCACTGTTGGAGTAGCAAATTTGATTCCGCTCTGTTCCAATTTAAGATTCGCTGCACGTCCTCCGTCCAGCAACGGATTCATTGCGCCCAATCGTGAGCGGACATTGAACCCTCTTAACGGAGCTTTCGGATGCCAAAATGCAACGGAAAAATCTGTACGATCTTCTGTTTTTGCTTCCAAATCGAAAATGGCAGCTTCGTCTAAAAACTCTTCTACTCCTTCCGGAGAAGCAACATCATTTTCCGAAGAAGATTTCACTGCCTGCAATATCAGATCAGCTACAATACCAAAATCTTCACGAGGCATGGACTTACTCCCATTCTCTCCTTCTATACGAATCGTATCTTCTTCAATATAATATTGACGTGTTCCATCATGTTCTTCCCGTTGAATCATTGCAACAGGCCAAAATGTATCTCCCGCCTTTGCTTCTGCCGTGCCTAACACTACTTTTCCGTCTGCTAAGAGACGAAAGAAAGAATAGAGTTCGCACCATTCTTTTTTGGTTGCTTCAAATGCCATGTATTTTTGTTCTTCTTTATTTTACTACAAATGTTTTATCTTAATCCTACTACTGAATTTTCCTAACTATGAGTTGCTTCTACTGATTGATAACCTGCGGTAAGGCTACAGACGACACAACCGGAGGAACTATATGAGTCACCTCCTCCAATGGAGGGAGCTTGCCTACTTGTGCAAACAGGGAATTTCGTATCCATTCTCTAGGAGTGACTATGATAAATCGTCCCGTCCAACAACCATCAAAATAGGAAGGGTTACCCGGCTGTTTCTTAATAGGATAACAGATGTTTTCTCCTTTAGTCCGCATCTCCGGCGAACGTCCGGGATCATTCACCCACACATGTTTATCATCAATGCCGCGAAGTACCATCCAATGCCCTCTCGGACCGGGACGCAAACCACGAACTGCGCCTGTATATCTCACATTCACAAGCACAGGAATGCCACGATCAATATAATCTTTCAATATCCGGTAATCTTTCTGCTGGAAATGTTCGGCACTTATCATGTTTTCATAATAACGTGTCAACGAATCAATTTCAAAAGAATAATATCCTCCCTGCCCTATCGAAGTACGGCGACGGAAAGGAGCACGTTTTTTCAGAAAGTAATTCCGCTGATATTCAATTAGTTTCTTTTCTGCATCCTGGGCTGTGCGTTGTGTATCAGCCGTCATTCCCTTAAAATAATCAAAGACCATTAACGAAGAAGCCAGAGAGCAATGCGAGTAAGGACATCCCGCGATTTTCTGCGAATACCACGGAACAGGAATATTATTAGGAGCCAGTTTTTGAGCCTCCTGTACTTGTGCTTGCGCCTGAACGCTTATCCATACAAAGGAACTTAAAAACAGACTAAAAAATATGTGACATTTATTTATCATGCGATCCACTCTCTATCTCTATTACCACTCTAATACTTTACCTACAACATATTCTCATCATCAAGAATCCGCGCTGTCTCCACCTTCTCCAAACGTGCACGCAACTTAGACATCATCGAACGACGAATCCGCAATGTCATGCTACAATCCATATCATACGACTGATTAAGAATCTCCGGTTCTTCTTCTTTCACAATGCGCATAACATCGTTCATAAAAGGATATTCAAACATTACCGTCACCTCCTCATCTACCGTCTTTTCTATAATGGTAGCGGCAGCAATAGCTTCAGCAGCAGCAGCCTTGTAAGCAACGATCAATCCGCTCGTTCCCAATTTGATTCCTCCAAAATAACGGACTACTATAATCAGTATATCCGTCAGTTCATTCGAGTTTATCTGTCCGAGAATGGGTTTACCCGCTGTTCCGGAAGGTTCTCCATTATCATTGGCACGGAAATCCTTTCGTGCAGCTCCCAACATATAAGCATAGCATACATGCCGTGCATCATAATACTTTTTCTGATACGTTTCAAGATGCATCTTTATCTCATCGAGAGTACGCACAGGAAGGGCTATAGCAATGAACTTGCTTCGTTTTTCCGTATAAATACCTTCGGAAGGCTCAATGATGGTTTTATAAGTATCTTCAGCAGTCATGTTGCAAAGATACGGCTTTAATAAGAAAAGTCAATCTATCGTTTGGAAATATTAATGTTCCACTTATCAATGATAGGCAGTTGGGGGAATTGAAAATAGTGACGCTATCCAATAAAAATAGTGACGGTATACCACAACGATACCGTCACTATCCCGGGCATATCCCGTCACTATTTTTTCTACATCAATCAAGCGTCACATCTATTGATATAATTCCCGTCAACAATGATTTTCGCATAACAGATATTTCTTAATCTAACTTATGAATCACCAGCCCTGAACGGAGTTTCGGTTCAAACCAAGTAGTCTTCGGCGGCATAATATTGCCTGTATCTGCAATATCCATCAACTGTTTCATAGATACAGGATAGAGAGCCAAAGCCACTTTCATTTCACCACTATCCACACGTTTCTTGAGCTCTCCCAATCCACGGATACCACCTACAAAATCAATACGTTTATCAGAACGCAGATCCTTTATGCCTAAAATTTCATCCAAAATCAGGTTGGAAGAGATTGTAACATCAAGCACCCCAATAGGGTCGTTATCATTATACGTACCGGCCTTAGCGGTCAAGCTATACCATTTACCACCCAAATAGAGTGAAAAATTATGCAAGCCGGACGGTTTATAGATGTCCGCGCCTTTTTCTTCTACTACAAAGTTTTTATCAAGTGCAGCCAAGAATTGTTCAGGAGTCAAACCATTAAGATCTTTCACCACACGGTTATAATCGATGATGGTTAGCTGGTTTGCAGGGAAGCAAACAGCCATGAAGTAATTATATTCTTCATCACCACGATGATTCGGATTTTGCTTTGCTTTCTCTGCTCCCACCAATGCAGCAGCGGCAGAACGGTGATGCCCGTCAGCAATATAAAGAGCAGGCATTTTAGCAAATTCGGCAGTAATGGTAGCAATATCTGCATCCTGGTCGACAATCCAGAAAGTATGTCCAAAGCCATCACCCGGAGCGATAAAGTCATAAACCGGCTTGTTTGCTGTATATTTCTTTATAATAACATCCAGCTTCTCATTATCAGGATAAGCAAAGAAAACAGGCTCAATGTTTGCGTTGTTCACACGTACATGTTTCATACGATCCTCTTCCTTGTCACGACGGGTAAGCTCATGCTTTTTGATAATACCATTCATATAATCGGGAACATAAGCACCGACCACCAATCCGTATTGCGTTTTCCCGTTCATCGTCTGGGCATAGATATAATAGTTTTCCTTATTATCCTGCACCAACCAGCCTTTGTCCTGAAACAGTTGGAAATTCTCGGCAGCTTTAGCATACACCCGTTCGTCGTGTTCATCCATACCAACAGGGAAATCTATTTCCGGTTTAATAATATGATAAAGAGACTTCTCGTTACCTTCCGCTTCTGCGCGGGCTTCTTCAGAATTCAATACATCATAAGGACGTGAAGCGACCTGTTCTACGAGGTCTTGCGGAGGACGAATGCCCTTGAAAGGTTTGATTATTGCCATGATATTAGTATTTTATATGTAAAAAATTAAAGCCACAGACTTCTTGAAAATCTGTGGCTCAAATATACTACTTATTTCTAAAAAAGACATTCTGCAACGGATTGTTTTTATTCAGATACTACCATAGTTATCCTGAAAAATCCGGCTGACTTATTCAGAATCTTATTTGTTTACTCTAAATTTCTCGCAACCATCTTTCAAGAAGCCAACAATTTGTTGAGCGGCAGCAATACCGGCATTGATATTTGCTTCAGCAGTTTGAGCCCCCATCTTCTTGGGAGTTGAGAAATAACGTCCGGCAAACTTTTCTGCAAACTCTGCGTTAGCAGCAGGCATGATATCTGTGATATATTTGAAGTCTGCACGATCTTCCATCAATTTAATCAGTTCTGCTTCATTAATCACTTCCTTACGGGCAGTGTTTACCAACATAGCACCTTTCGGCATATCTTTCAACAGAGCATAATTGATAGAGTTCTTTGTTTCGGCAGTTGCCGGAATATGAAGAGATACCACCTGGCAAGTCTTATACAATTCTTCTGCAGAATCAAGTGCTTTCACACCATCTTTTTCGATTACTTCTTTCGGACAAAATGCATCATAAGCATACACTTCCATTCCGAAACCTTTGGCAACACGAGCTACATTGCGACCTACGTTTCCATAAGCATGAATACCCAATTTCTTGCCCATCAATTCCGTACCGGAAGTTCCGTTATAGAAGTTACGGACAGCATATACCATCATACCCAAAGCAAGTTCGGCAACAGCATTAGAGTTCTGTCCCGGAGTATTCATCACACATACATTGTGAGCAGTGGCAGCAGCCAGGTCAACGTTGTCATATCCTGCACCGGCACGGACTACGATTTTCAATTCTTTAGCAGCATCCAGCACCTCTGCATCAACAATATCGCTACGGATAATGATAGCATTAGCATCTTTTACTGCATCCAGCAATTGAGCCTTATTAGTATATTTCTCAAGTAAAGCAAGCTCAAATCCGGCTGCTTCTATTTCTTTACGGATACCATCTACTGCAACTTTAGCAAACGGTTTTTCAGTAGCTACAAGTACTTTCATAATCTAATTCTGTTTATAAAGACTCACCACAGATTACCCAGATTCTCACAGAATTAAAAAATCTGCGTCCGTCTGTGTAATCTGTGGTGAAAATATTATTAATGAAGTTTTTCAAATTCCTGCATGCAGTCGATCAAAGCCTGTACGCTTTCTTTCGGCAGAGCATTGTAGCAAGATGCACGGAAACCACCTACAGAACGGTGTCCTTTGATACCTACCATGCCTCTTTCAGTAGCAAACTTTAAGAAGTCTGCTTCAAATTCCTTGTATTCAGGAGCCATTACGAAACAGATATTCATGCGTGAACGGTCTTCTTTGGCAGCAGTACCAACAAACATTTTGTTACGATCGATTTCAGCATACAGCATATCAGCCTTTTCGATGGCACGACGTTCCATTTCTTTCACACCACCCTGTGCTTTGATCCAGCGCAGGTTCAACAATGCAGCATAGATAGGCACTACCGGAGGAGTATTGAACATAGAACCGTTATCAATGTGTGTCTGATAGTTCAGCATTGACGGGATGTAACGGGAAACCTTACCTACAGCGTCATTCTTAACGATAACGAATGTAACACCTGCAGGAGCCAGATTCTTTTGTGCACCACCATAAATACAGATATATTTAGAAACGTCGATCGGACGTGAGAAAATATCAGAAGACATATCGGCAATCATCGGAACTGGAGAATCGAGGTCTTTCTTCAATTCTGTACCGTAAATTGTGTTGTTAGTCGTGATGTGGAAATAATCTGCGTCTGTTGGGATTGTATAATCTTTGGGGATATAAGTATATGTAGCTTCAGCAGAGGAAGCAACTTCTACAACTTCACCAAACCCTTTAGCTTCTTTCATTGCTTTCTTTGCCCATACACCAGTGTTCAGGTAAGCAGCCTTTTTTTCGAGGAAGTTATAAGGAACCATGCAGAACTCCATACTAGCACCTCCGCCCAAGAACAGTACCGAATAGCCTTCGGGGATATTGAGTAATTCCTTGAATAATGCCTCTGCTTCGTCAACCACAGGTTGGAAGTCTTTGGCGCGGTGGCTGATTTCCATCAAAGAGAGACCAGAGCCGTTGAAATCTAAAATAGCCTTCGCTGTATCCTCTATCACCTCACGCGGAAGAATGGAAGGTCCTGCATTGAAATTATGCTTTTTCATTTGAAGTTTGTTTTTGGTTTAACAATTTCGTTACTTTTGTCTTTTGACCTTGCGAATTTACGAATTTATTTCCGCTGCACAAATCTTTCCTTATAAAAATACTGTTTTAAAGCAGATTTCCCTTTCTTTTTATTGGTTTATACAGGATATATACACCATTTTGTTATCCATAGATGTCAAGTAAGGTATCTTACAGAAAAGATCTTTACTTCGCTTCTTCTATAATAGTCTTCATTCCTTTGATTTTCTCCCCCTGAATCAGATTCAAGAGCTGCTTCACCTTAGCCCGGCGAATAGCAACGAAAGCATAATGCTCTTTGACGTCAATCGCTCCGACATCTTCGCGGGTCAGATTTCCTTTTTTATATAAGAATCCGGCAATATCTATCCGGCTAAGTTTCTCCTTTTTTCCTTTACCTATATAAATGGTAGCCCAAACCGATTTCGGAGGACGGGGAGGATTTTCAGGTAACACTACTGTTTCCATATCTTCCGGAATATAAGGAGGAAGTTTCTCTTCGGCATGCAAAATCAGATAAGACGTTCCGGTCGCATCCCAACGTGCTGTTCGTCCGTTGCGGTGCGTAAAGGCTTCTTCATTGACCGGCAAATGATAATGGATGATATGTCCGACTTCTGGAATATCCAGTCCACGGGCTGCCAGATCGGTAGAAATCAAGACATGACAACTGCCATTACGGAACTTGTAAAGCGCACGTTCACGGTCCGGCTGTTCCATACCACCATGAAAACGTTCTGCGAGTAGTTTTTTATCTGCCAATAACTGATGTACACGGTCCACCGCATCCCGATGATTACAAAACACGATGCTCGAACTGCTTCCCAATGTACAAAGCAGATTATATAAAGTATCAATCTTATCTTTGGAAGGAGAAAGCACCTTCATCAGTTTCAAACGGGACTCCTGCTCTTCAGAAGCGTCCGAAAGGAAGTCCAACTTCACCGTGCGGTTCAATCCTGTAAATTCAGGAATCTCTTCAGCATCGGTAGCCGAAAGCAATATACGTTTTTTTAATCCCGGAAGTTGTGTGATAATCTCTGCCATTTCATCATGGAAACCAAACTCCAAAGATTTGTCAAACTCATCGATAATTAAAGTCTCGATGGTTTCGGGATTGAAATTACCTTTCGACAGATGGTCGGTGATACGTCCCGGAGTACCGATGATGATAGCAGGGTGATTACCCACTATACTCTTCTTTTCTTCAGCGATAGGATGTCCACCATAACAACAACAGGTTTTCCAGGAAGTCCCCATTGCTTTGAACACAGAGTCTATTTGCAATGCCAACTCACGTGAAGGAACCAGAATCAGTACCTGCACGCTGTCATCATTCGGTTTTAGGGTAAGGAGCAAAGGTAACAGATAAGCCAATGTCTTGCCCGATCCTGTCGGTGACAACAGTATAACGTCTTTTCTTCCGGTAGCTTGTTCAAGTGATGCTTCCTGCATCGGATTCAGCTCTTCAATCTTCAAATTGCGGAGAGCCGCTTGTATAATTTCATTTTTCTCTAACATGGAGGCAAAGATACAAAAAGGAAAGGGTACGGAGACAAAAATACAATCAAACTTTAGCCATGCCGGTCAATATATAATAACCTTTCAGATTATTCTCTTTCATGTAAATGGTTACTTCTGCCCTACAAGCTGTCACCAAGGCATATCCCGTTAAACTTGAACTCATAGCTTTGACAAATGAATACTCTGTATCATTGTGAATAAAAGATATACGATGATATTCCATAACCTATTGTACTTTAATGTGTAGCCAAATATACGAATATAATAGATAAGTACGGATAAAAAAGGAGAACTATCTTTAAAACAGACATAAAATAGATACAAACCATAACGGAAAGACATTATGAGATAATGCCAAAAAGAAGCGGGAAATCGAAGAAGCATTACTGCTTTTCAGATTTCCCGCTCTGTGTTTATGTAACCTTTCCGGTCATTGTTCCGACCGGTTTGTTCTCTTCTGCGAATTATCCTCCGAAGTTGTCGAACATCAGGTTCTGTGCCGGAACGCCAAGATCGTCGAGCATCTTCTCAACAGCTTTCGACATCGGACCAGGACCACACATGTAGTATTCAATATCTTCAGGAGCTTCGTGATTCTTCAGGTAAGTTTCGTAAATTACGTTGTGAACGAATCCCGGAGTGTACTTCACGCCTGCAGCATCAGCAGCAGGGTCCGGACGGTCGAGAGCCAAATGGAAAGTGAAATTCGGGAAGTCCTTTTCGATTTGCAGGAAATCTTCCAGATAGAACACTTCGTTCAGCGCACGGGCACCGTAGAAGTAAGACATCTTACGGTCAGTAGTATGCAATGTCTTGGTCAAGTGCATGATTTGCGCACGCAACGGAGCCATACCGGCACCACCACCAATCCACATCATTTCCTTCTTAGAATCGAAGATTGGGTGGAAGTCTCCGTAAGGACCGCTCATTATTACCTTGTCACCCGGTTTCAGGGTAAAGATATAAGAAGAAGCGATACCCGGCATTACGTCCATAAATCCAGGACCTTGTTCTTTCGGTTTGAACGGCGGAGTAGCGATACGTACTGTCAACATGATACGGTCACCTTCGGCAGGATAGTTGGCCATAGAGTAAGCACGGATTGTTTCCTCGTCGTTCTTACACTTCAGACCCAGCAAACCGAATTTCTCCCATGCAGGAAGATATTCGTCACCAATCAAGCTCTTATCAATGTCCTTATCATAGTCCATTGAAAATTTAGGAATCTTAATCTGTGCGTAAGAACCCGGGATAAAGTCCATGTGTTCGCCTTTAGGCAGAGCAACGATGAACTCTTTGATAAATGTAGCCACATTCTTGTTGGAGATTACTTCACACTCCCACTCTTTCACACCAAGTACAGATTCGTCAATCTTGATTGACATATCGCCTTTCACTTTCACCTGACAACCCAGACGCCAGTGGTCTTGCTGCTGTTTGCGACTGAAGTGAGGAACCTCAGAAGGCAGGATTTCGCCACCTCCTTCGAGTACTTGGCATTTGCACTGTCCGCAAGATCCCTTACCACCACAAGCAGATGACAGGAATATCCCATTTACAGACAGCGTATTCAACAAAGTAGAACCGGAAGCCACTTCCAATTCCTTTTCGCCGTTGATTGTCAGTTTTACGTTTCCTGATGGCACCAGGAAATTCTTGGCAACCAACAAGATTACAACAAGCAACAGAATAACCACAAGGAATACCCCAATGCTCGCTAATATTAAATTCATATCCATTGTCTTATTCCTTTCTTTTTAGATGTTCAAACCAGAGAAACACATAAATGCGATTGCCATCAGACCTACTGTGATAAATGTGATACCCAAGCCCTTCAACGGAGCAGGCACGTCAGAGTAAGCCATTTTCTCGCGGATAGCAGCCAGACCTACGATAGCCAGCAACCAACCGATACCGGAACCCAATGCATAAGAGAGGGCATCCCAAATATCACCAATGTATTTCGGATCACTCGGACCAACGTTAATACGTTGTTGCATAAACAGAGAGGCACCCATGATCGCACAGTTAACGGCAATCAACGGCAGGAAGATACCCAGCGAAGCATACAGTGACGGAGTGAAGCGTTCTACCACCATCTCCACCAATTGCACGATACCGGCAATTACGGCAATGAAAAGAATAAAACTCAAGAAGCTAAGGTCGACACCTTCAATGATAGCATTGGCAGCCAGCACCTTAGTTTGCAACAGGTAGTTGACCGGAAGCGTCACCAGCAACACGAAAGTCACGGCGATACCCAGTCCTACGGCAGTCTTCACATTCTTCGAAACAGCCAGGTATGAACACATACCCAAGAAGAATGCGAATATCATGTTGTCCACAAAGATAGAGCGGACGAATAAACTTAATAAATGTTCCATAATTCTTTTTGATTTATGATTTATGATTTATAATTTATGATTCAGCAGACTTATCATGCGACTATGACTATAAAGCTAGACATAAATCATAATTCAGAAATCAGAAATAATTAATTACTTTGTTCTTGCAATTCTTTATGACGTGCACGTTGATACCAGATAATGCATGCTACGATAATCAATGCCATCGGCGGCATCAACATCAAGCCGTTGTTTACGTATCCGATATTTTGAATCGGTTCATAATTCAGGATATTGAAACCAAGCAATGTTCCCGAACCAAACAATTCGCGGAAGAAAGCAACGATAATCAAAATCTTAGCATAGCCTAAACCATTACCTACACCATCCAAGAAAGACTCCCAAGGACCGTTCTGCATGGCAAATGCTTCCAGACGTCCCATCAAGATACAGTTGGTGATAATCAAACCTACATAAACAGAGAGCTGTACGCTTACGTCGTAAGCAAACGCTTTCAGGATTTCACTTACGATAGTTACCAAAGCAGCTACCACAACCAACTGGACGATGATGCGGATGCGGTTAGGAATCGTCTTGCGCAACAATGAAATAACGACGTTAGCAAATGCAGTAATCACTGTTACCGAAAGTCCCATTACAATAGCAGGCTCCAGTTTTGCAGTAACAGCAAGTGCAGAACAGATACCGAGCACCTGTACGGTTACCGGGTTATCAATTCCCAACGGAGCAGAGAATACTTCTTTATTTCTCTTTGAAAACAGTTGTCCCATATTCTATCTTTCTCCTCCTTATTATTTAGTTAAAAAACTCAAGTAACTATTCAGGCAAGTCTTCAGCATGGCATCTACACCTACAGAAGTGATTGTACCACCAGAGATACCATCCACTTGATAATCAGCTTTCTCCACTTTACCGTGTTTTACAACACCTAAAGCAACAGAGCCATTCTCCAAAGTCTTCTTGCCTACAAATTCCTGTTGGAACATTTCGGTTGCAATTTCAGCACCCAAACCCGGAGTTTCACTAGCGTGTGAGAAGTAAGTACCGTAAACGGTATCTTTATCCTCGTTCAGTGCAACATATCCCCAGATAGCACCCCAAAGGCCTGCACCATAAACAGGAACCACATATTTAGTCTGACCGTCCACTTCGCATACAAACACGTGCAGACGTTGTTGTTCTTTCGCTTCTTTCTCGTAGTTGGTAGCAAATTCACCTGTATTTTCAGTCAGCGTACCGTCTACGTTCATCAGCATGTCCCCTTTCACATATTTCTTATATTCAGCATCCGCATCCTCCACATTTTTAATGTTCAGTGCAGCGAGAATCTGTTTCTTAGTGTCCAACTGCACATTCTTATCTTGTGTAGATTTCAATGAAGAACTAACGAATGCCAGCAGGAATGCTACGATAATAACCATTACCGAAGCATAAATGATAGTATAACTATTACTATTCGTATTCATTTTCTTTCGGTATTTATTGGTTAGACTTGATAGCGCGTTTTTCGCGACGGCTGATGTTACCCTGCACTACACAGTAGTCAATCAGCGGAGCGAAGATGTTCATCAGCAGGATGGCAAGCATCATACCTTCCGGATAACCCGGATTCAATACGCGGATAACGATAGCCATCACACCGATCAGGAATCCGAAGATATATTTACCTCTTTCTGTACGTGCGGAAGTCACAGGGTCGGTAGCCATAAATACGGCACCGAAGCAGAAACCACCGAGAACGAGGTGTTCGTACCAAGGCATTTGAGCCATTGTGTTGTTTTCCATGCCGATTGAGTTGAATACCCATGCCATGAATGCGCCACCTACGAATACGGAAATCATTGTCTTCCAGCTTGCAACACCTGTCCAAAGCAGGATAACGGCACCAATCAGGATGGCGATTACGCTGGTTTCACCGATCGAACCCGGAATCAGACCTGTAATCATATCCATGTTGAATGCAGGAACACTACCAGATGTAGCAGCTTGTCCCAGCGGAGTAGCAACGGTAAGTCCGTCTACGCTTTGTCCCAGACCGAAGATACTGTCGCCTGACACCCAAACGGCGTCACCGGACATCTTAGTCGGATATGCGAAGAACAAGAATGCACGAGTAATCAACGCAACGTTGAAAACGTTCATACCTGTACCACCGAATACTTCTTTTGCGAAGATAACAGAGAATGCAGTAGCTACGGCAAGAATCCACAGCGGACAGTCTACCGGAACGATCATCGGGATCAAGATACCGGAAACGAGGAATCCCTCCTGTATTTCTTCTTTCTTCCATTGAGCTACCACGAACTCAATACCCAAACCTACTACATAAGATACGATAATTTTAGGCAGTACTGCCAGGAATCCGTATGCAAACATTTCGATAAAGCTACCACTAGCACCCGTGTGAGTGAAATGCTGGTAACCTACGTTATACATACCGAACAGCAAAGCCGGTACCAACGAAATAACCACAATCGACATGATACGCTTGCTATCAATTGCGTCATGTATGTGCGTTCCCGTTTTCGCAGTCTTGTTGGGCACGAACAGGAATGTTTCGAAGCCGTCAAACACCGACTGGAATGCGTGGAATTTGCCGCCCTCTTCAAAGTTCGGCTTTATCTTATCGAGATAATTTCTTAACGCTTTCATTTATTAAATTGAGAATTGAAAATTGAGAATTGAGAAATAGCTACGCTGTGTTTACCAGAAGACAATTTCATAAAGTCTCAACTATCATTTTTTAATTTTTAATTTTTAATTCTTAATTCTCCTATGCCATTTCCGAACGGAGCATATCAAGTCCGGCACGAACGATGCGTTGCAGTTCCATCTTCGAAGAGCAGACGAATTCGCAAAGAGCGAAATCTTCAGGAGCCACTTCATAGATGCCAAGTGCTTCCATACGGTCGATGTCACCGGCGATGATTGCTTTAATCAGATATTCGGGCAGGATATCCATCGGGAATACCCTATCGTATTCACCCGACATAATCATGTGACGTTCGCCACCTTTGATGCGGGCATCCAGCGTATATTCCTTCTTACCCATCAACCAGCTGAAATAAGAATGGTTGGCACTGAACTGGTTGAAGCGCGGCATGATCCATCCGAGCATTTCGTGAATGTCGTCACCTTCGGGGATCACAGTCAGTTGGCTGTGGAATGCTCCCAAGAATCCGTTCGGAGATACTTGCTTTCCTGTCAGCACATTACCGCTGATATAGCGTAAGTCTTTGTCTTTTGTTACATTACCGGCAAACACGTTGGTGAGCAATGCGCCTACCCGGAGTTTGCAGTATGCAGGTTTCAACACTTCGGAACCTGTCACAGCTATTGTACGGGTGAAATCTACACGACCTGTATTGAAAAGGCGGCCAATGAAGATTACGGCTTGCGGATCAATAGTCCATACCGTCTCTCCCTTGGATACGGGGTCGAGATGGTTGATCTGAACACCTACATTACCTGCAGGGTTCGGTCCGTCGAATGCGGTGATTGTAACGTTCTTAGCCTGTGTCAGTGCAGCAGCGTTCTGTTTCACACTGATGTTCAGGTAGGTTTTTGCCAGTTTGGCAAGAGCATCAAGCCCTGTCTGAAAGTTTGTTTCTTCACCTTTGAGGGCAAACTCAAAATCCGGAGCTAACGGATTAGTGTCGAATGCGGATACAAAGATTCCTTTCGGAGTGACCGTCGGATCAGCAATGATGTCATAAGGGCGCTGTTTGATAAACGCGAAAAGTCCGGCTTCCAACAAAGCGGTTTTCACAGCTTCAGCATCCATCGAAGCAACATTCTTCTTCCCAAAATCTTCATAGTCCTGCTCTGCAGCAGCTTCCACAACGATGTTCAACACCTTACGACGAGCACCACGTTCAACACTCGTCACCACGCCGCTCACCGGCGAAACAAATTTCACTTCAGGATGATACTTGTCGATAAACAAGGGTCCACCAGCCATTACATATTCCTGCTCTTTCACAACTACCTTAGGCGTCACTCCAGGAAAGTCATCGGGTACAAGTGCGTAGAATCCCGGTTCTTTTACTGTTGCGTACGTTTCAGCAGCTTTTCCTTTCAGGTTTATGTCAAGGCCTTTACGTAACTTTATTACATTTGCCATGCTATATAAAATAATGGTTTCATAAATTTGCCGCAAAAGTAATAAATAAGATTGGGATTCGGGAGGAAAAAAGAAAGGAATTACGGAAAAATATCCGTAATTCCTTTCGTGTTCGTGCACGTAATCTTTTATCTTTTGTTCCGGAACAAAAGACAGAAGCAAAGAAAAAGAACTATTCAGCAAACATAGGATCCCAAGCAGGAAGTCGGATAGGCTTCTGTTTCAACACCTCGAGAGCTTTTTTCGATGCATATTTCGTTTCTACTACCAGACGGAACATATATTCGTTAAACCAATCATCCGTCATGATGAGATAACCCTGATAACCGGCAGCAGGGCCCCAACTATTTTCAACCATCCATTTCGTCGGTTTTCCATTTTTGTCAAGATCGACGGCCATAAGAGTCATGGCGTGACTGGAGCCACTGGCAAAACTTTGGATACGTTGCTTCTTGTTCATGCCAAAAGAAGTACCCATAAGAGATTCGTAGTCGTAGTTTTTGACATCCAGCAGACCACGGTCAGAGTTTAGGAACTTACCTACATCGCAAGAGAAATACATCATCGTGCTATCCTTGAGAGAAGAAATAGCCATTTCTTTGATATCCTCGATGGGAAGATTGACATACGTCCAGTTTTTGCCGTCGTAACGGTGGCGGTCGTAGTCTATCTCATAACACTTATAATATTCACGGCTCGGATCGTTCATTAACATGACATAATTATCAATCAGTTTTTCGTCACCATACTTTTTCAGGAAAGAAAGCGGAGTGTAAGTTTCCGTAGACACAGGCTCACCCTTAGCGTTATATTCAGTCCAGGTAAATTCAGTAGGAGGAACACCGAGATTCAACACTAACATGCGGTAGATGGTGCTCAACATCTCTGTTTTTGTTTTCTCAAGGACGGCAGGTTTAGCACCTTGCGCAGCGAGATCACGCAGTTGAAGCCCCTGTTCACGAAGTTTCAGGGCAATCAGACCTGCCATACGGGAAGTATTTTCACTACTGTTGGTTTCCGGCATCACATCTTTGGGAACAAGTCCGTATTTACTGACGATATCGGCTACACCGGTAAATGTTCCACCGTCACTCAAAGGATTGCGGAAGAGCCATTCCACCATTTTATCATCCATCGGCTTACTGCTGGTGTCGATAATACCTTGCAGAAAGAGATTAGCTTTCTCCAGCTGATCGAAGAAGAAAGGATAAGTTTGCGAAAATTCGAAGGAACCGAGGTTATGCTTGGCGATCGCTTTGGCACGCATCACATTCAAACCTGTAAAAAGCCAGCAACGGCCGGAAGATTTCTGATCGGTGATACCTTTGGAAGGCACTTTGATGGAGAAATGTGTGTCCATCCCTTTCAGGTTATCCTGATTGAGAGCCAGTTTACGAATGTCGTTGCTACCGATAGCGTTGCGGATAGCCTTGTCAGTAGGAGTGTTTGCGTAACTCTGCTTGATTTGTTGCATCATGGAGTCGCTGATGCCTCCTTTCACTTCTTGCGCTTGTGTAGAATAAGAAAAAGCACATAAAACAAAAATTGATAAAATCTGTTTATTCATTGATATAAGTAATTAATTAATAGGCTGACGCATCATGATACACTAATAAATACGGTTTAAATGTATGAGATTAAATCATGCGATTTTATTTATCAGCATATCGAAAAACATCATATTCCGCAAAAATACGATTCTTTTTTAGATTTATTATCTAAGAATATCAAAACTAATCGGAATAAAAGAGTTTTCTTTGCAGTCGAATTCCTCACAGAGAAATTATGAAGAAATATATAATAGGAATATTGATGATGCTTCCATCCATCAATATGATGTCAGCCGCGGCTGACAGTACGGCAGTAAAGAGCGATGAACTGCAAAGGTCTACAACTTCTATCAGTGATACTACTCCTACAGATATTGAAGACATCCCGTCAGATACCATTCCTGCCCTTTCAAAGCGCGAGTTGCGCCGCCAGCGTGTAGCAAAACGAAATTTGCACTATAACATATTAGGTGGTCCCAGCTACACACCGGACTTCGGTGTATTGGTAGGCGGTAGCGCCTTGATGACGTTCCGGATGAATCCGAGTGATACCACCCAACGACGTTCGGTAGTGCCAGTGGCCATTGCCTTGATGTTCAAAGGTGGGCTGAACTTGATGACAAAACCACAACTTTTCTTTAAAGGAGACCGCTTCCGTATCTTCGGAACTTTTTCTTATAAAAATACGATCGAGAACTTTTATGGCATCGGCTATTCCACTAATAAAGATTATGAACGTGGAGAAGATACCAGCGAATACCGTTACAGCGGCATCCGAGTAAACCCCTGGTTCCTGTTCCGTCTGGGAGAAAGCAACATTTTTGCAGGTCCCCAAGTCGATTTGAACTATGATAAAATTACCAAGCCGGCTGCCGGAATGGTTAATGAATCCTCGTATATAGCGGCAGGAGGTACAGAAAGCGGATACGAAAATTTCAGCTCCGGACTCGGTTTCCTGCTGACGTATGACACACGTGATATTCCCGCAAATGCATATAACGGAACCTACCTCGACTTCCGGGGAATGATGTATAATAAAGTATTCGGCAGCGATAATAACTTTTACCGTTTGGAAATCGACTACCGCCAATACAAAACAGTAGGACGCCGCAAGGTGATAGCCTGGACAGTGCAAAGCAAAAACGCATTCGGAGATGTACCCCTAACAAAATATGTACTTAGCGGGACCCCCTTCGATCTTCGCGGTTACTACATGGGACAGTTTCGCGACAAGTCCTCGCATGTCATGATGGCCGAATACCGCCAGATGATAAATACGGACAAAAGCACTTGGGTAAAAAAGATGTTAAGTCATATAGGATATGTAGCCTGGGGAGGATGCGGATTCATGGGACCCACTCCAGGCAAGATAGAAGGTGTGCTTCCCAACCTCGGATTAGGGTTACGCGTTGAAGTTCAACCCCGTATGAATGTACGCCTTGACTTCGGCAGAGACATGGTGAACAAGCAGAATTTGTTCTACTTCAACATGACAGAAGCCTTTTGACGCCATTTACGCGACAAATTGTGCACAAATTACAAGAAAGATTGTAAAATAGATAATAAAAGACTGCACATAAATGAAATTAATCCTTATATTTGCGCAAGCTATAACACAGCAAGAGCAAATAATAGGATTTTTTTATGAAGCAATTTATATATTTTTTTTCGGGGTTATTACTTCTGTTCATCTCTACCACCCGTGTAGTTGCACAAGAAGTGTCTGACTATTCTCAACTAAGTGAAGAAGATTATAGTAAAATAGTTCTCCCCCCACTATCCGTTTTATTCGAAAATGCCAAGAACAGCCCCATTTATGAGATGGCGGACGTAAAGGCGAGAATCGAGCGCAAATTACTCCAAAAAGAGAAATGGTCATTTCTAGGTTTCTTCAGTCTACGGGGAAGCTATCAATACGGAATGTTCGGTAATGAGTCCACCTATACGGACGTGGCAGTCGCCCCATATCTTACCTACTCCACTCAGGCACAAAATGGTTACACAGTAGGCGCAGGTTTGAGCATCCCATTGGACGACCTATTCGACCTCAAGGGTAAAATCAGCCGGCAAAGGCTCACATTACGTAGTGCAGAATTGGAACGGGAAGTGAAGTACGACGAAATTAAGAAGAATATTATTGAGATGTATGCGATGGCTACCTCACAGATAAGAGTACTTAAAATGAGAAGTGAAAGTTTGGTACTTGCTAATGTGCAATATGAAATTTCTGAAAAGAATTTTGCCAACGGAACCATAGATTCTTCCGACTTGGCCGTAGATAAAGAAAGGCAGTCAACTGCACGTGAGGCATATGAGAATAGCAAGTTTGAATTGACCAAAAGCTTGATGATACTCGAGGTTATTTCGCGAACTCCCCTAATACGAAAATAAAAGAATAAAATATGAACTTCATCATTTCTATCATACGGACCCTCTTTCGCCACCGTTGGCTAATACTGATAGGGACCGCTATCTTCACATTACTCGTTTTCTACTATACGCGTCACATCCAAGGTGGATACGACATGAAAGCAACACTTTATACGGGAGTAGCTTCAGGATATAACCTGGAAAGCGATAAACGCACAGACTGGGCGACAGTACAAAATTCGATGGACAACTTGATAAGTATCATGCAAGCCGAGAGCACGCTGAAAAGAGTATTCCTGCGATTATTTGCCCGTGTACTTATCCAGGGAAATCCGGACAATGACAACGACGGAGTCACCCCATCCAGCTACAATTACACCTATAACCACTTAAAAAACAGTCCGCATGGACCGGAAATATTAAAGCTGATCGACAAATCGAGCGAAGATAAAACAGTTGCCAATCTGGAAGCATATATGCGTCCGAAAAAAGGTAACTACATCTATGAAATGTTCTACTACAATCACCCTTTCTATAGCTACAACGCTTTGAAAAACATCAAAGTGCAACGCCGGCTCACGAGTGATTTGCTGGACATCAGTTATACTTCCGGCGATCCCGGCATAGCCTACAACACGGTAAGCATCCTGATGGACGAATTTGTGGAAGAATACCGCCGTATTCGCTACGGAGAAACAGACAAAGTCATCAAATACTTTGAGGAAGAGTTGAAACGCATCGGCAAAAAACTCAACTCGGAGGAAGACGACCTGACCAAGTACAACGTAGAAAAACGTATCATCAACTATCTGGACGAAACCAAAGAAATCGCGGCCATCAGTAAAGAATTCGAGCTACGGGAACAAGATGCACTTTTTGCATATAACAGTACCAAGTCGATGCTCGAAGAACTGGAGAAGCACATGGACAGCAATGCCAAGCAAGTGCTCAAGAATATGGAATTTGTGGACAAATTAAGAGAAGCATCCAATATCACCAGTAAAATCTCAGAAGTGGAAGCGATGAGCGACTCCAAACAAAAAGATACCGAATCTCTGACAGGTGACAAAAAACGATTGAGCGAACTTAAACAGGAACTGAATGATTTAACCACTTCCTACGTAAGTCATAAATACACCAAAGAGGGCGCCAGCCGGACCAATATCATCGACCAATGGCTGGAGCAAACTCTGTTGTTTGAAAAAGCTAAGGCCGAACTACTAATTGTGCAAAATGCCCGTCAGGAATTGAACGACCGTTATGTATTTTTTGCCCCTGTAGGTACCACCATCAAGCAAAAAGAACGTTCCATCAACTTTACGGAACGCAGTTACCTGACCGTGTTACAAAGCTACAACGAAGCCCTGTTGAGAAAGAAAAATCTGGAAATGACTTCTGCCACATTGAAAGTGCTCAATGAACCGACCTATCCGATTGCATCCAATTCAACCAACCGCAAGCAGATTGTCATTGCCGCCTGCATAGGTAGTTTTCTGATAATCATCGCTCTATTATTATTAATCGAGATTCTTGACAGAACGTTGCGTGATGCAAACCGAACCAAACGAGTGACCGGATTTAAGGTAATAGGAGCCGTTCCCAGCCCCTCCTCTTCCCGTTATGGCGGACTAGCCAAAACTTACGTCCAACTCTCCATCAAAGAATTGAGCAACTCCATACTCCGCTTCCTGACAAAGCGGAAATCCCCCGGAGTATTTATCATCAACCTGTTCAGTACCAGCGAAAACTCCGGTGAAGACATCGTTGGAAATCTGATCTGCGGATATATGCAAAGCCGGATGTTAAATACGAGATTCATCACGTATGGAGAAGATTTTAACACAGATTCTACTCAATATCTGCTTGCAAAAAACATTACCGATTTTTATACCCTGCAAGGAGAAGACATACTAATCGTTGCCTATCCGCCATTGTCGTCAAGCAATATCCCGACTGCACTGTTGCACGACGCTAATGTCAACATTTTGGTCAGCCCGGCAGACCGCGGATGGAAAACCATCGACAAACAACTTTGCGAACAGCTCACGACACAAATGGGTAAAACGGATGTTCCGTTCCGTGTGTGCCTGACCAACGCCAAGCGTGAGGCAGTGGAAGATTTCACCGGACAACTTCCGCCATATACCTTATTACGTAGAGTCAGCTATCGTTTCAGCCAATTGTCACTTACAGAAAAAATCATATTCAATCTAAGTAGAAAAGCGAAAGAGACTGAAGAAGACGATGACGAATAATAAGATAGTGACTTTCCATATCCTGCTTGCTTTACAATTTGTGTTGGTTGCAGCAGGAATGTTAGTAAATATCAAGGTAGGGTTATTCTCTATGATCATTATCTTGTTATTTACTACTATCTGTTTGATACAACTTAACAATGATGAACAAACCAACTGGAAAGCAGGTCAAAACATCATGACCTATATGTTCACAATCTGGTTGTGCTTCTATCTTCTCGAAATTCTTAATCCCAACAACGTGCTGGCAGCATGGAACATCAACCTTACACCTTATGCGCTGATACCTTTAATATGCGCCTTTGTTGTTCCGCTCGTTGTCCGCACAAAAAAAGACATCGAGCTGCTATTAATCATCTGGTCGGTATTCGTCCTCGTCTTTACGATAAAAGGTTACTGGCAAAAAAACTATGGTTTCAGCTCCAAAGACCTCTATTTCCTGCACGTGCTGGGCGGATGGCGTACACATATCATCTGGTCGGGTATCCGCTATTTTTCCTGCTTCTCCGACGCAGCAAACTACGGAGTACATGCCGCCATGTCCGCTGTAGTCTTTGCCATCTCCGCCTTCTTTGTGGAGTCCAAATGGCTACGCATTTACTTCCTCTGCATCGCCGTCGGGGGACTTTACGGAATGGGGATTTCGGGAACCCGTGCAGCTATGGGAGTCATCATGGGAGGAATGTTGATGATAACCGTCATTGCCAAAAATTGGAAAGCGTTATTGGCAGGTATATTCATATCCATCAGCGTTTTCGTGTTCTTCAGTTATACCAATATCGGAAGCGGGAACCAATATATCCACAAGATGCGCTCCTCTTTCCATCCGTCCGAAGACGCTTCCTACCAGGTGCGTGTCGAAAACCGGCAAAGAATGAAAGAGTTGATGGCAAAGAAACCGTTAGGCTACGGCATTGGACTCTCCAAAGCCGGTAACTTCGATTCACGAGAGCAAATGCCCTACCCTCCCGACTCATGGCTAGTCAGCGTATGGGTGGAAACGGGAATTGTGGGACTGATACTCTACCTTTCCATACACGGCATTCTCTTTGCCTGGTGCTCCTGGATACTCATGTTTAAAGTACGCAACAAAGGCCTGCGTGGACTTATCGCGGCATGGCTTTGTATGGATGCCGGATTTTTTATCGCCACTTATGTCAACGACATTATGCAGTATCCCAACCAGTTGCCCGTATACATAGGCTTTGCACTCTGTTTTGCAGCTCCACATATCGACAAGCGTATCAGTGAAAAAAAAGAAGAAAGCGAAGAAAAAGAACGGCTGCTATCTAATAACGAAATCAACGAATAAGAATGACAAACAGTAGTCCCGACATATCATTTATTACCATCTGTTACAACGGGTTCAAAGACACCTGTGAACTAATAGAATCACTGCACAAAAAGCTGAAGTCTGTGAGCTATGAAATCATAGTGGTAGACAATGCTTCACGCGAAGATGAAGCAGCCAAAATACACGAATTATACCCAACGGTTATCAGCATCCGCAGCAATGAGAACGGAGGTTTTTCCGGTGGTAACAACATTGGCATCCGTGCAGCAAAAGGCAAATACATTTTCCTTATCAATAACGATACCTATATCGAATCCGATGAAATCGCCTACCTGGTGGAACGATTGGAAAGTCGTCCGGAAATCGGAGGCGTGTCTCCTAAAATACGTTTCGCCTTTCCGCCGCAACACATACAGTTTGCAGGATTCACCCCGCTGACAAAGATAACATTGCGCAACAATATGCTGGGTTTCGACTGTCCCGATGACGGAAGCTACGATACCCCCCATCCTACCCCCTATCTACACGGGGCAGCCATGATTATCAAACGCGAAGTGATCGAAAAAATCGGAATGATGCCGGAAATCTTCTTCCTTTATTACGAAGAACTCGACTGGAGCACAAGTATGACCCGTGCCGGCTACGAGCTATGGTATGAGCCGCGTTGCACTGTTTTTCATAAAGAAAGCCAAAGCACCGGTCAACTAAGCAAACTACGCACCTATTTCCTGACACGAAATCGCCTGCTCTATGCCCGCCGTAATATGAAAGGCATGGAACGATTGATGTCCGTACTTTACCAGAGCACCATTGCAGCCGGCAAAAACAGTCTGTCATTCGCTTTCAAAGGCCGTTTCGACCTGTTTTGTGCCACCTATTATGGAGTCTGCACAGGGCTATTCATGTCTTCATCAGATACTAACAATAGCACACTTAAAAAACTCTAGATACTATGAACATTATTGACTGGATTCTCTACATTCCCCTGGTATTTTGCGTATGCTACCTATTGCTATACGCTATTGCCTCCAAGTTTTACCGGGCTCCCCAATACCCCGAAGCCCGTACGCTCCGACGCATCGTCGTGCTCTTTCCCGCCTACAAGGAAGACCGCGTGATTGTTGCTTCCATACAGAGCTTTCTTGAACAGGATTATCCGAAGGAACTCTATGAGATCATAGTCATTTCCGATCAGATGCGACCGGAAACAAACGACGCTCTGGCAGCCCTTCCCATCCGCCTGTTGATGGCAAATTACAAGGAAAGTTCGAAAGCCAAAGCACTGGCAATGGCCATGGATTCCATTGATACAAATGCATTCGACATTGTAGTCATCATGGATGCCGACAACATAACCACGCCCGATTTCCTGTCTACCATCAACCGTGTTTTTGACAGCGGCATAAAATCCGTACAGGCGCACCGTACAGGAAAGAATCTGAACACAGACATTTCCGTGCTCGACAGCGCCAGCGAAGAAATAAACAATGGATTCTTCCGCAGCGGACACAACGCTGTAGGACTTTCTGCCGGGCTATCCGGTTCGGGAATGGCATTCGAAGCAGAATGGTTTCATCAGAACGTGAAATATCTCCAGACAGCAGGTGAAGACAAAGAATTGGAAGCCATGCTCCTGCAACAGCGCATCTATACCGTTTATCTGCCCGACCTGCTTGTGTTCGACGAGAAAACGCAAAAGAAAGAGGCCATCAGCAACCAGCGCAAACGCTGGATAGCCGCACAATTTGGCGCTCTTCGCGCTTCGTTGCCACATTTACCCAAAGCACTTTTACAAGGGAATATAGACTATTGTAATAAGATACTCCAATGGATGCTTCCTCCACGGCTGGTTCAATTGGCAGGAGTCTTTGGACTGACATTCGTTTTTACCGTTATCGGCATTATATTAAGTTTGTACAATGGCGGCCACGAATGGATGATAGCAATAAAATGGTGGATATTGTCAGCGGCACAAGTAGCGGCCATGACGCTACCTATATCGGGCGGTAAATTATTCACTAAGCAGGTAGGAAAAGCCATTCTAAAAGTTCCGATGCTGGCAGTCACCATGATAGGTAACTTATTCAAATTAAAAGGGGCCAATAGAAAGTTCATCCATACAGAACATGGCGAACATCGTAAATAAATAAGGATTGATAAATAGACAACTGATAAACAGACAGTGCAGCAAACAGACAACGCAACAAACAAAACAGAGCGAAGTTTCTTCAGAAATACCTCGCTCTGTTTGTTTACCCTATGATGTATTAATACACTTTTTTAAGCATCCCACTCTTTTTTCACATCAAAGCACGGACACGCTTTAATCCACTCTTCGGGTTCGATCTCCCCGTTTCCATTCAGGTCGGGACTTAGATCGCGATGTCCGCAAATGCGACAACCAGGATAATCACGAAGTAGCGTCAGTATGAGTACGTGCATTGAATGAATCTGCCACTCGGTGCGTGTATCGGCAGGACGACCATGGCAGTCGAGTCCTCCCTCATAACAAATGCCAATACTGTTCTGGTTGTGTCCTTTTGCGTGCGCACCGATTCGTTCAATCTCACGGGTGGTCTTTATATCCCCATTTTTGCGGATATAAAAATGATAACCCGTCCCGTTGAAACCACGCCTACGGTGGCACACTTCCAAATCATCTTCCGTAAAATTCCTATCTACCCTTGAGGCGGAACAGTGGATCACAATCAAATTGATGGTTCGCATAAATTCATCCCTCCGTTTCAGTGACCATCTGTACTCGTTGCACACATTCCTTGCTGCTACACTGCAGAGCCGCAGCTTGCGTCAACTGTCCTCTCAACGAGAAAATCTCCGCGTGCATCTCTTTCACTTTCGAACTAAGGTCGAAATAATCCTTCAACACTTTCTCCAGCTGTTGCATCAGAAAAGTATATTGATCTTTCACCAGTTCGCTGAACTCTTTCACTTCTTGCGCCATCATCTGGCGCTTCTTACGACTATTGCCAAGAAAAGGCAGAATCGTCATGATGATTTCGATAATTTTATCTAACATTTTAATAGATTGAGATGATAAATTAATAAATTGAGAACAGAGTCAATCAAAGCGGTTTATGCTGCCGGATCCGGAGCTTCTCCTCCACCGCTACCACCACCGGGTTCTCCCCCATCGCCTTTACCATCATCATCGGAGCCGTCACCGCCGTTTCCTCCGGCAGCGGACTTCTTCTCCGTATACAATTCGAACATCATGTTATTATCCCCGCCACGAGTAGTTGCCGTGCTGTCATTGGCAAGACGCAATGAGTTGTCGACTTTGAAACGGAGATTGATGCGAGTGATATTTTTCACCGTACAATCCTTTTCCTGTTCCACACCCGGACAGGTCAGCGTGGTATAAAAAATACCCAGTCCATCCACTTTCACCTTATTCCCTGCCACAAGCACTTTTTTCATCGCACGGACAAAGGATTTCATCACATGCGACACGTCTTCCACCGAAAGCGACCCGATAGACTCGATTTCCTGTGCCAGTGAATCAATTGAATAGATTTTCGACTCCCCAGCCTTGGGCTTGAGAAGATACATCATCGGTGATTTATCATCACCGAGCCGTTTTCTGCGCTTGTAGCGCACAACTGTAACTGTTGCCATATTTAAAAATTGTTTCTACGAAAAGAAGTACATTCTCCCTTTCTGTTGATGAAACAAAGATACGACAACACGTTGACGACTTGCCGGATTGCGCCGGACTACACCGGATTATGCCGGATTAAAACGGATTATACCGGAATATGTGGAAATATGTAGGAATATGTAAGATCATTCCCTAGTTTTCAATGATCCATTCTCCAATAGTTCGCATACTACTGTCGAAATTAACTCCCACTTTAACGACTTTCCGATGATCTGCCTGATAAGGAATCGCATACTGCTTGCTATTGATCTGCGCCAACGCTTCTTCAGGAGTACCGTCTACTTTGAATTCGAATACATAGATAGCCTCCTGCATCTTTATCACAACATCAGCCCTGCCAACAGCGCTCTTCACTTCTGCATCCACATATTGCCCCATCAGCCGGAACAGGAGGTAGAAGATGGTCTGATAGTGTTTCTCCTCCTTATTATTCATATCATTGGGGATAGAGGCGAAAAATGATTTGATCCGCTCCATACATTGATCCAGATTGCCGACCCGTAAGTCTTTGATAAACGATACTACATAAAATGTATTCTCGCGAGCAGGCAAATGCACATAAGCCGGCATTAATGATTCGATAAAGCCTTTCCGAACTTCTTTGTTAGGATAAGCCAACGTATAGATCTGAAAATCCCGGTCATACTCTTTGATAGTGAGATAACCGCTTTGGTAAAGTACCGGAAGCGGGTCTGTAATGACATTGGTAGGTGCATCAAACTGCTCGGCAGTAGCCGAAACGCCATCCAGTTGACGAATATCGAAATCGCTTTGCTGCAAGATGTCTATCAGGAAAGTGGGAGTGCCGGTAGAGAACCAGAAATTGGCATATTTCTTTTGAGCAAATGCATTAAACAAACTAAACGGATTGTAAATGTCTTCACTATTTTCACTGAAATGATACCCATCATACTGTTGTTTCAAATGTATACAAGCTTCATCATACGTTTCACCGTTCGCCTCGGCCATCCTTCTTATATCTTCTTCCAACTGTGTACGCAATTCATTTTCCGTTATACCGCAAATGGCACTATAAGCATCTTGCATACTTATGTTCTGAAGATTGTTCAATTCACTAAAGATGCTCATCTGACTAAATTTACTGATACCGGTCAGAAAAAGAAAACGAAGATATTCTCCCTGCGCTTTCAACGGACTGAAAAAGTCGCGCATGATGCCACGTATTTCAGCTTGCAACTCCTCATTGTTGTTGCTATCCAACATAGGAGAATCATATTCGTCTACAAGTAACACAACCTGACGCCCGCTCTGCTCGTAAGCACGTTTGATAATACCTTTCAGACGGAGACTGAAAGTGTCTTCGCTCGTGTCACATCCGTAAATTCGTTCCCATTCCACCAAGCGATTGTTGATAGCGGAGCGCAGCATCCCCGCATTCATATACTTACTGATACTGAAATCAATATGCAACACGGGATAAACCGTCCAGTCTTTCTCCAACTGTTCCATCATCAGACCCTTGAACAGGTCTTTTTTACCAGAGAAATAAGCTGCAAGAGTGGAAACTAACAGACTCTTTCCAAAGCGTCGGGGACGGCTAAGAAAACAAGTCTTAGCCGAATTAGCCAAACGATAAATCAACTCTGTCTTATCAATATACACACAATTATTATTGCGTAAATCTTCGAAACTCTGTATCCCTATCGGATAACGCCTGAATATTCCTTCCATCCTTTTTCTATGCTTTTAACGTGAAACGTAAACAAAGATACGATAAATTTCAAGAATCGGTATTCTATTAGTATCAATTCTTTTATGAATACGCTCGAACATCTGCTCTCAAAATTTGCCTATCCCACTAAAAATGAGTAACTTTACTTCAAATACAACAACCTAAAAGCACAACTATAAATGAAAACAAAAAACAAGATTCTCCCCGAACAAGAAGAAGAAAAAACATTCCAATACCGCACCTATGGGAAAGGCGAACTTGCCTTGTTGTACCTCCCCAATATCCTGCAACAAAGCGCAGTAGACCGATTCAACGAATGGATTGAAGCTGCACCCGGACTAAAAGAACGGCTCCTGGCCACCGGCATGAATCCACGCGCCAGATACTACACTCCCGCACAAGTAAGGCTCATCATCGAAGTGCTACAAGAACCCTAATTAAAGTATCAAGTATTAGGTATTAGGTATCAAGTATTAACCGTGGTAAACGCATCACAACAACGGATAACATCATAATGCTTAACATCATAATACTTAACATCATAATACTTAATACTTGATACTTAATACCTAATACTTTAAAACAGCTCTTTTTCAGGTAGCCAGCAGGAGTTGTCGAACATCGTATTTCGGACACGCTGGTCAACGGAGAGAGAAGGGTCATGAGATTCTTCACAGGGCAGGTATCGTCCGCTTACGGGATCGTAGATGAAGGATACCATTCCACCGACACCGAGATGCTTGAATTTCACCTTGTCCACATATACGCGGGTGACGCCGACCTCCTTATCGCGCTCCACAATGATGCCGTAATCCGCTTTGTTATAGAAATCGGCAGAGCCGTTGATGTCATACATTTCCACACGAGGGGTAATGCCCGTGACAGGGTTACGGTTCATTTTACGAGGATGGACTACGACCACAAGCAGGCAATTATGTTGCACGGCAAATTCTGTAAATTTATTCAACAGGTTGGAAATATATTGCGTTTCCGTCTGTCCCGGTTGCGGGTTGTGGTCGAAACGGTTGAGCGGGTCGAAGACAATAATGCGGCAGCCGCGGCGGACAACGAGTTCATGAGCCTTGGCCAGTACACGATCCGGAGAAACATTACCTTTCAGAGAGATATGAGAGACGTTTTCAGTCAGAAAATCTTCCGAGTTCGCAAGGAGTCCCTCCGTCATGCCACAGCCGTTTTGAAAACGGTGTCCGGTGAGTTTCTCAATCAGTTTGCGGAGATGATAGACGATAGGGGTATTTTCCGGGCTAAAGAACCCGATTTTCCATTGATGCCGCAGGCAGAGACGCAACACCAATTCGTCCACCCACTCGGATTTTCCTGCACCGGGAACTCCGGTGACGTAGACACTTCGCCCACGTTCATACGTGCAGATCTTATCCATCTCCTCCCATCCCGTTTCCGCTCCGGGACCGAAGCCGTTGTCGAAAAGAGCCCGCAGATCGTCATGCAAGTCGGCAGCGGTGAAGATCCCTTCGAGCGGAACTTCTGCTGCCTGTTCGATGGCGATACGGAGACTGGCGATACCATATTTGCAGAGATGCTCGTTGGCATCTTTACACTCCGGACCGTAAGTCACCACCCGGCAGCGTTCAGCCCCTAGCCGATTGATGAGTTCATTGCGCAACCGGATTCCAGCAGAATCGGCATCAACGGCAATGATGATTTCTTTCAGGTCCTCGAAGTGCGTCTCCATAAAACGGTCGAGCCAGGAGAGGTTCGAATTGGCTCCGGCCGGCACGGAGATGACACTTTGAAATCCGGCGGCGATGGAGGAAGCAGCATCCAGTTCGCCCTCGTGGATGATGCAGGAGGTCTGCCCCACAATGGAGTCGATGTTGTAGGGAATCAGTTCGGCACCCTGCACCATTTTGAACAGTTTCGGGAGAGCGCGAAATTTGGTGTTTATCAGTTGCTCCCCTTCAAAATAGTTGAAACAGATGCAACGTTCCTTTTTGCCGGATTGCGGCATAAATTCTTCCTGTTCGGTGATGCGTAGGGCAGCTATGACGGACTGCGGGATGCAACGCGTCTCCACCAGCCAACGCTCCGTGTCTTCGGAAAGCGTGGTTTTCGAGGCATCAAACACTGGACGCTGAAAATGCTGCGGAATGGCTGCCGCACGACGCTTGCGGGCTGCCACACGTTCGGCATTCTTGCGCTCTTCCACATCATCGGGAACATAAAAATCAGCGCCACAATGATAACAGTGACAGTGGCCCGTGTCGACGTTGACACGTAGCGAACGGTCGCGCTTATTCTTGCGGGTAGGAAGACATTTTTTACAAATCGTCTTGAGGACTCCACTCGATTTACCGTGGATGTCGACATCATAGTTGGCAAAATTTCTCATATTTTTTTCCTTTTTTCTAATTAAAAAATAGTTTAAAATAATCATTCACACGCAGAGGACTTACCTGCCGGACGAGTGTCTGCCACCTGCCGGACGAGCTTCCGTTACCTGCCAGACGAACATCAACAACCTACCGGACGAAGCCAGTCATCTGCCGGATTAATGCGCCCATCTTTTCTTCACATCATCCCACACCGCCGATGCATCGGGACGTGGCGGCGCATCAGCCGGAATAAGATGTCCCAGATACGTTCGCCGCCCGTCGACGACGCTTTCAAAGCGGTTCACATCCTTGTCGACCGTATTCTCAAGCTCTTTCAGCAAGGTTTCCCTCAACGTGCGGCAAGTAACGGAACCGGCCGCGATATAATTTGAAAAATACCGTTTCACGTCCTCCGGGAAAAGCAGTCCGGCTCCCTTGTCATAAAGGCGGATATGTTTTTTGAAGATTTCCAGAATAAGTTTTTGATGGTCAACAAAGAGCTTTCCCAAACCGGAATGTTGCCCGGCCAATTCCATATATGACTGGAAAGTAGAAAGTTGGTCCACCAACTTTTCCCAAGGCAACACGGGTTGTAACGGGCCATGATTGCCTTCATCCGCCAAACGGCTCACAAGAGACGTTTTTTTTATATTACTACTGTTATTATTTACAACAGAAATATTTCCTTTACTCTCCTCTTCTTTACTCTCCTCTTCTCTACTCTTCTGGTTTTCATTGGCTTTTCTCCCTTTATCGACGGGCGTTTCAGCACGTTCTACCACCTTTTTCGGACGCCCTCCTTTTTTACCGTTTTCGCTATTCGTTTTCCGCTTCTCTTCCAAGCTTTTCATCACCCTATCCAAGTAGGAAGAACGAAACATCTGCCGTTCCTCATCCACTTCGAAGAGATCGAATTCGCGAAGCACCCGCTCCACCGCCACTTCATCCATATCATACCGCCGGGCCATAGCCTTCAGTAAAACCGGTTTGCACGACGCCTCGTAAGCATCTTTAGTGCGCAGATGCAACAGCAACATCACATAAATTCCGAGTGCTTCCGCAGCATTCATCTCCGACATCATACTGGCAATATTGTCGTCATTCAACAAATTTACCTCCAAATTGAAATACTGATCTTTCTTCATTTTCAATCATCATTTATTCATTATTCCACATTTAATACTTCCGGGGCGCAAAGGTGCGAAATGTATTTTATTCCAGCTATCGCAAAAATGAGAGTTGGATTATATATTTTTTATCAGACCTTTGCCAAATATTATTAATAACCCCAAACAATATGGATACAAAACGCAACCAAACTTTGGAAGAAATAGAAGAAAATAAAATAGTAAGCGAGCATTATCAGAACAGAATAAAGCTGATAAAAGAGCTCCTGAATACGTCACAGCTAGCCACAGTAGAGCTCTGCGTGCATATCAACATCAGTGAAGCCTCCTACTACCGTTACATAAATTTCACCAGCTATATGAAAGCAGCCATTTTCATACATGCTTGCATCTTTCTCAAGCAATATATCGAAAGTCACCACATTCCTTATACCCAAGAAGAAAAACGGCTTATAAAAACATTAGACCTGTTTCAGATTTCCTCAAATAGCAACTTAAACTGCAATTAAAACACAGAAAAGGAGAAACTTATCATAAGTTTTATTACATTTGCAATGTAATAAAGGTCTTTAAAACTTAAAAAATGAGTGATAGCGAAACAGACAGCCAATCAATAAAAGCACTGATCGTATTCAGAGAAAACGGAGAAACCGACAATCTATTTGTTCCTATCTTATGCGATGCTATCAGAATGGCCGGAATCGACGTGCGATGTTCCACAAAAGAGTTTTGGGAATCGGATAAGCATTATGATATCATACATTTCCAATGGCCGGAGGAGGTAGTGGGATGGACATGCGAAGACCCCGACGTCATCCGCCGACTGAAAGAACGTATTGCCTTTTTCCGCTCGCGGGGGGCTCATTTCATATACACACGACACAACATCCGCCCCCACTATGCAAATGATATCATCAGCCGGGCCTACGACATCATCGAATCGGAAAGTGACATCGTGGTACACATGGGACATTACAGCCAGACGGAATTCATGCAAAAATATCCCGACAGCCGGAATGTCATCATCCCGCACCACATCTACCAATATACCTACAAGGAAGATATCAGCATAGAGAGCGCGCGCCAATATCTGAACCTCCCACAAGAAGCATTCATCGTCACCGCCTTCGGAAAGTTCCGCAACCGGGAAGAAAGACGCATGGTGCTCGGAGCGTTCCGTGACTGGGACGAAGAACAGAAACTACTGATAGCCCCTCGCTTATACCCCTTTTCAAGGCGCAATAACTATGGCAGGAATATCCTCAAACGATGGGCTTCCCGAATCGGATACTATATACTCATGCCGTTGTTCAACCATATATTCAGATTACAGGCGGGAGCCAACGACGAACCGATAGACGAGTGTGACCTCCCTTATTATATGGCAGCTTCAGACGTGGTATTCATCCAACGAAAAGATGTATTAAACTCCGCAAATATTCCTCTGGCTTTTCTCTTTCACAAAATTGCTATAGGACCTAATATTGGTAATATTGGCGAATTACTAAACAGCACGGGAAATCCTACTTTTTCTCCAGATAATAAAGCAGAGATTATACGAGCACTGGAAGAAGCCCGACAGTTATCCGCTTGGGGAAAAGGAGAAATGAACTACACATATGCGCTAGAAAACATGGGTACAGCAAAAGTCGGTAAACAATATGCTAAGCTCTACAGCAATTTGACAAATCAGCAATGAAATTCCTTCCACATTAGCAGCTCATCAGATTACAAAAATATGGAAAACAACAAAATAAAAGTCAGTGTTATCATACCCGTTTATAACACTGAAAAATATGTTCGGGAAGCGATACTAAGCATCACACAGCAAAGCCTGAAAGAACTGGAAATCATCATTATCAATGACGGGTCGACCGACGGAAGTCTGGATATTGTAGAAAAAATCAGCAATAAGGATAGCCGTATACATATATATACGCAAACAAATCAGGGGTTATCCAAAGCGCGAAATACCGGCATTAATCATGCACGGGGCAAATATATCTATTTCATGGATAGCGATGACCTTCTAGAAGAAGATGCAATGGAAATATGCTATCTCAAATGTGAAGAGATGCAACTTGACTTCGTTTTCTTTGACGCACAAAGCTTCTATGACAACAATGTAAAAAATGCTCCTTCATTGAATTACAAACGCACAGATAAACTGGAAAACAAAGTCTATGTCGGTAATGAAGCTCTCGAATTGCAACTACAGAACAGAGAATATACACCTTCAGCCTGCCTTAATTTTATCCATAAAGATTTTTTAAATAGTATCAATCTACAATTTTATCCCGGCATTATCCATGAAGATCAACTATTTACCACCTTGTTATACTTACAGGCGACAAGGACTGCATGTGTCAAAAGGGCATTTTTTCAACGACGTATGAGGGAAAATTCAATTATGACACGCAAGTTCACTTATCGAAATATAGAAGGGTATCTTGTCGTTACGCAAGAGATTCTCAACTTCAAAGAACAGACTACTGAAAACAAAAATAAAGCAATCATTGACCTATATTTATCACAGATGCTTAACGCTGCTATGTGGCAAGCGCATTCGCTCCAATTTTCGGAACGAATAAGACTTGCATGGCTGTGTTTACATAAATATATAAAATATGTATCAGCTAAAACTATAGGAACTTTGCTTTTCAAATTTCTATTCACAAAACATTGAAACAATAACAAACAACAATGGCTAATAATATTAAGAGTCAATTATTTTCGGGGGTATTTTACACAGCGCTGGCCAAATACAGTGGCGTCGTCATATCCCTTGTTGTGGCAGGAATTCTCGCACGTCTGCTATCACCGGACGACTTCGGCATCGTAGCTGTTGCCACCGTAATCATCGCCTTCTTCAATCTTCTCACCGACATGGGAGTGTCTCCCGCCATCGTGCAGCACAAATCGCTGACTAAAGATGATTTGTCGGACATCTTCTCATTTACTATATGGACGGGCATCGGAATCAGCATCCTGTTTTTCGCTTCTTCGTGGATCATCGCCGATTACTACCAAAGCGACACCCTGCGCATCCTGTGCCAACTGCTGTCCGTCAACCTGTTCTTCGCCTCCGCCACCATTGTGCCGGGAGCCATGTTCTACCGGAACAAAGAATTTAAATTCATTGCTATCCGTAGCTTCGTCATTCAGATTTCGGCAGGTACAGCCGCGGTAACCGCCGCCCTCTGCGGAGCAGGATTGTACGCATTGATTATCAATCCAATCGTATCCAGCGTACTGATCTTCGTGATTTCCTTTCAGCGTTATCCGCAACGGTTGCGTTTCACACTCGGACTGACGGTACTCCGGAAGATATTTTCCTATTCCGCCTATCAATTCCTGTTCAATGTCATCAACTATTTCAGCCGCAATCTGGACAAACTGCTGATTGGTAAATACATGAGTATGTCCGATCTGGGATATTACGAAAAGTCGTATCGTTTGATGATGCTGCCCTTGCAGAATATCACGCAGGTAATCACTCCGGTGATGCACCCTATTTTCAGCGATTTCCAGAATGACAAGGGAAAACTGTTGAGTTCCTACGAACGTATCGTCCGTTTCCTCGCCTTTATCGGTCTGCCGCTTAGCGTGCTGCTTTTCTTCACGGCAGAGGAAGTGACGCTTATTATTTTCGGCGATCAATGGATGCCGTCCGTACCCGTGTTCCGGATACTGTCGCTCTCCGTAGGGATTCAGATTATACTCTCTTCGTCCGGCTCCATCTTTCAGGCGGCAGGCGATACACGAAGTTTGTTTGTGTGCGGAGTGTTTTCGTCCGCATTCAACGTGGCGGGAATTCTGCTCGGCATCTTCCATTTCGGAACCCTGACAGCAGTGGCCAGTTGCATTGTGGTGACATTCACCATCAACTTCATACAGTGTTATTGGCAGATGTACCGGGTGACCTTCCGGCAAAGTGCCTGGCCGTTCATCCGTCAGCTTATTTCTCCGTTGGTGATTAGCATTTTGATAGCATTAGCCCTCATTCCAATGCAATATGCACTGGAAGGGATGAATATTTTTGTGACAATTATTGCTAAAGGTATCGTTAGTTTTATTATCTTTGGCATTTATATACAGATGACGCATGAGTATGACATTATCGGTAAAGTGCGGTCGTTAAGAAAAAAAAGTCTATAGCTATGAATATACGCAACATTTTTATAACGCTACGTTATAAAATAAAGTATGGCAGCACCGTGGAATGGTACAATTTTTGGTACATCGTCTTGCGGAAAAAGAGAAAAATCACACCGCAAGTAGCATCCATCGACGAAACGATACGTAAAATCATCGACGACCGTTGCTCTGTCAGTCGTTTTGGCGACGGTGAAGTGTTGCTCACCAGTCCGGAAAAGGAAATCCGTTTCCAGAAAGGTGACCCGTTATTGGCTAAAAGACTGACCGAAGTGCTGCAAAGTCACGAAGAAGGACATATTGTCTGCATCTCCGACGCATTCCGCGATTTGTATCGCTACAATCGCAAAAGTCGCCGGTTCTGGAGGACTCATTTTTATCTGTACGGTTCGTGGTGGGACCGTTTGCTGGTAGCGGGACGAAAATATTACAATACATTCGTCACCCGTCCTTATATGGACTTTGCCCGCAAAGAAGACTCCGCCCGATGGTTTCACGACATGAAGGGCATTTGGGAGAACCGGGACATCGTCTTCATCGAAGGGGAGAAAAGCCGGCTCGGAGTGGGCAACGATCTTTTCGATAATGCCCGGAGCATCCGGCGTATTCTCTGTCCGCCCAGAGATGCATTCGAACGCCTGGAAGACATCAAGCGGGAGGCCTGCAAAGTGGAAAAAGAAGCCTTGTTTCTGATTGCCCTCGGCCCCGCAGCCACTGTGTTGGCCTACGATTTGTTTAAAGCCGGCTATCAGGCCATCGACGTTGGTCATGTGGACGTAGAGTATGAATGGTGGCGGATGGGAGCCCATAAAAAAGTGAAACTGGAACGAAAATATGTCAACGAAACTGCCATTGGCAGCGAAGTGGCGGATGCCGGAGAAGAATACCGGAAACAAATCATCGCCCAAATCGTTTGAAAAAGAAAAAACAGTTTGAGAAAAAGAAAACAGAATAAACAATCATTGAATACAGAAAAAAAACGAATGAAAGCCCTTTTCCTTATATTTCACGGCTTCAATGAGGCCAACGGAATCAGTAAGAAAATACGTTATCAGGTAAAAGCTCTCAAAGAATGTGGAGTGGATGTTCGCTTGTGTCACTACGACGTTACCCCTTATGGTGAACGGCGTTGGATGGTGAATGACGAAGTGATTGCCGATTTTGGCACAGGCTTTGCCGCAAAGGTATGGAGACATGTCTATTACTCGCCTATCATTGACTATGCCCGCCGTGAAGGAATCGACTTTGTATACATGCGCTCTTTCCACAACGCCAGTCCTTTCACCCTTCGACTGGTGAAGTTATTGAGACGTACAGGCGCAAAAGTAGTGATGGAAATACCCACATATCCTTACGATCAGGAGTATATCACCCGTTCTTCAAAATTTCACCTTGCCATCGACCGTTGTTTCCGCAAGAAACTCGCAAAAAGTCTGGATAATATCATCACCTTCTCCAATGCGGAAAATATCTTTGGCGGACACACCATACGTATCTCAAATGGTATTGATTTTGAAGAGATTCCAATGAGGAAACATCAAAATGACACCACAAAAGAGCTACACCTGATCGGAGTGGCGGAAGTGCACTACTGGCACGGGTTCGACCGTCTCGTACGAGGATTGGCGGACTATTACCGTAACAATCCGGAATATAAAGTCTACTTTCATATTGTAGGTCCACTATCCGGCGAACGGGAACGGGCAGAGATTCTACCTGTCATCCGTGATAATCATCTGGAACCTTATGTTCTTCTGCACGGCCCTTTACACGGCGACGAACTGGATGCCATGTTCGAAAAAGCCGACTTCGCCATCGGTAGTCTGGGACGACATCGTAGTGGAATTACCTCCATTAAAACACTTAAGAATCGAGAATATGCCGCACGAGGGTTTGCCTTCACTTACTCGGAAACAGATGAGGACTTCGATTCTACTCCCTATGTATGGAAAGTACAGCCCGATGAATCTCCGATTGATATTCAAGAATTGATTAAGTTCCGGAACACCTTAAAAATGACACCTGCAGAGATACGCGAATCAGTCCGCCCTCTATCATGGAAAACTCAAATGCAGAAAGTCATTGACAAGGCAGGAGCCTCCATCTAAATTTTGTATAGGCGTCCGATTACGAAATATATACCATTATAGCAAAAAAACAAACTAAAAAACGCTCAATCATGAAAATTGCATATTACTTGCCTTCACTTTATGCACCCGGTGGCTTAGAACGGATCGTCACATTCAAAGCAAACTATCTGGCCGAACATTGTGAAGGTTATGAAGTGTATATCATCACGTCGGAACAACGGGACAGACAAATTCATTTTGCTCTTTCGCCCAAAGTGAAGCATATAGACCTCGGCATATCATTTGATTGGCCGTTCAACCAATCGCCGATCAGCAAATTACTGAAGTACCCCTTCCGTTTTTATAAATTCCGCAAACGTTTCACACGTCTGCTGATGGATATACGGCCGGACATCACACTCTCAACCATACGACGGGAAATGAAGTTTATCCACTCCATCGCCGACGGGAGCAAAAAGGTCGGCGAATTCCATGTAACGCGCCACTCCTACGGTACAAGTAAAGGAGGGTACTTCGGGGGTATCCTACAAAAGAAATGGGAAAAAGAGTTGCTGAAAAATTTAAAGCAATTGGATAAGTTTGTCGTCCTCACGCATGAAGAGACTGCTTTTTGGCCCGAACTAAATAATATCTGTGTAATCCCCAACCCTATCATTACACAAACAGAGCGTTTCTCAACATGCAGCGCACATCAAGTCATTGCTGCAGGAAGATACGTTCCACAAAAAGGATTCGATTTATTGATAGAAGCTTGGAGCATCATCTCTAAAAAATATCCGACATGGACATTGCGCATTTATGGAGATGGAGTGTTAAGAGACTCTTTCCAACAAAGAATTGACGAACTGGCGATGACGGATTCATGCATACTGGAACACACTGTGTCTAATATCGTAGATAAATATTGCGAAAGTTCGATTTTTGTTCTTTCATCCCGCTTTGAGGGATTCGGAATGGTTATTACCGAAGCAATGGCGTGTGGTGTACCACCTGTTTCTTTCGACTGTCCTTGCGGACCGAAAGACATTATTGATGACGGAAAAGACGGTCTGCTGGCGAAAAATGGGAATATAGAAGACTTGGTAAAAAAGATTAGTTACCTGATAGAAAATGAAGATATACGCATAAACATGGGTCGGCAGGCACTCGTCAGCGCCCAACGCTTCCAGATTGAACGGATTATTAAACAATGGATAAAGATGTTTGAAGAGTTAGTTCCCACAAAAAAAAGTAATTTATGAAATGGTATTCTAAATATATACAAGTCTACGAGAAACCTTTTGTTTCAGCGCCACAGCAAGTAACCGATTTCGTTAGAAATAAATTGCAGAAATTGTCTGAAAATAGACAACCTCTGGCGTCCGTCATTCTCATTTGCCATAACGAAGAGACTCGTTTATTAAGCTGTCTATGGTCACTTTGTGAGAATCAATATGACTTCCCTATCGAAATATTGGCCATAAATAATAACTCTTCAGACCATACGGAGGATTTATTGAAACAACTAGGAGTTACCTACTTCAACGAACTGCAAAAAGGACCTGGGCATGCCCGCCAGTGTGGACTGAATCAGGCTAAAGGAGCTTACCATATTTGCATTGACGCTGATACCATATATCCTCCTCATTATATCGAAACACATGTCAGAGAACTGATGAAAAAAGGAGTAGTCGGCACATTCAGCCTGTGGAGTTTTATTCCTGATGAAACACATTCTAAATTCGGGTTATGGCTTTATGAAACATTGAGAGATCTTTATCTGACTATTCAAGCCGTGCAACGTCCGGAACTCTGTGTTCGTGGCATGACATTCGGATTCAACACCGAGTTAGGTAGAAAATTCGGATTCCGAAAAGACATTATTCGGGGAGAGGACGGCTCATTGGCTTTATCTATGAAGCCCTACGGCAAACTTATTTTCATTCATTCCAAAAAAGCCAGAGTGATGACGGGATATGGAACGTTGAATAACGATGGAAGTCTCTTCAGCAGTTTCAAAGTGCGTGTTGTAAAAGGGGTGAAAGGCATTGGAGGTATATTCAGCAAGAAAAAGGAATATAAGGATGAGGAGAGTAATCTCGTAAAAAAGAAATAAAAATATGCGAATCACAAGAACCATTAATAGTATTATAGTTTTATTCTTGTACATCACAACCATCAGTTGTATAAAGAATAAAAACCTTTATGATGATAGTCTTGCGGAAAAAAAAGTGATTAGTAACCCGGAATTTCTTTATCCATATATAAATGAACCAATCAGCCATACAGCAGAAATCACGATTCATATAAAAGAGGGAGTACGGCAGCTCACTCTGTCGGATGCTGTAATCCCACCACTAAAATATAATAAATCATGGTTATTTATGCTCACCCAGGATGACTGTAGGCATGCAGCCTTTTGCTACACTTGGGCAGCTATTAATGGAAAACCATTGTCAAAAAAATCATTCTACGATCTACCGCATCTACAAACAAACGACCTACCCTCCGATTGCTATTATCTTGGAAAAACTCTGGGAAGTACAGATGGAGCAGAAAATGAAGTACGGTTCTCATTCGCAACAACTCTTGCGCCTGAAGAAAAATGGATGGACAATGTCACAACCATAAATAAAAAAGACAATGGCTTTCATGAACAAAACGGACTAGTATGGGGAAACGTCAAAGAAATGCTAAACTTTGGTATAGGCATTGCCTTCCACGACGTAATGGCAACGGACATAAATAATCCAAACGATATCCTGGCACATTATGAAATAGCACAGAATATCATTCTTAATCGCCTGGGACGAGGATGTAAAATGCTAGCAGAGCCAAACGGAAATAAAAATTATGTGGAAGCAGCTCACAACTACCCTGTTATCAAAACGTTTACACTGCAAACTGGAGGCGAAAGAATACACCCGTTTGAGGAAATGTTAAATTTAGAAAATAAGTTAATTGAGAGAATATTTTTCAATAACCATGATGAGATAAAAGAAAAAATTGTAAACGAATTGTCGTACCCTTGCGAGCAGCGTGAGATAATATATGCCGGTGTACATGGAACAGATACTAGTTGGGCGGAATTTCTGTTATGGCTCAACGATACCTACGGACAAGATGGGGATGATTCTATGTGGATGCCCAATCAAGAGGAATATTATGAATATAATTACTATCAGGTACATGGTACAACGGAAGTGAACTATGAGAATGAGCACACTATCAAACTGACAGTTCATTTACCCGGGCAAGAGTATTTCTATTATCCCTCTGTAACAGTCAATCTATCCGGTATCAAGAAAGAAGATATCAAACAAATATCATCCAATGATGAAGTAACCGGTTTATCTTATGCAAACTACGAAAACGGTATCATGCTAAATATCGACTGCCGGAAATACCTGGCGGAACACGCCGAGAATTTCGTGAAACGATATGAAGCGAATCCGACAAATGCTTCTGCCAAAGCGGACGCAAACTACTTTGTGAATATGCTGAAAGATTCGGATAAAAAGACGGAGTTGAAGAAACGAGCTGAATAAAATGAAATAAGAGGCTAATAAGAGCTGAATGTAAAACGATACAAGAAAAATAAACAAATATAGCTATGAACGAAACCATTACCCTTTGTCTTGAAATTATTTTCTGGCTTGCCCTGTTCGTTGTGTTCTACACCTATTTGGGCTACGGAATTGTGCTTTATATTCTTGTCAAGTTGAAAGAGCTTTTCGTGAAGCCTGTGAAGCGTTCGTTGCCGGCATCGGACGCAGACCTGCCGGAAGTTACCCTCTTCATTACGGCATTCAACGAAGAAGATGTAGTGGACGAGAAGATGGAAAACAGTCTTGAGCTGGATTATCCTGCGGACAAGCTGCACATCGTATGGGTGACGGACGGAAGCGATGACGGTACGAACGAACGATTGCAGACGCGTTGGCAGGGGAAAGCGACCGTACATTTCCAACCGCTCCGGCAAGGTAAGACGGCTGCAATGACACGTGGAATGACGTTGGTGGATACTCCGCTCGTCGTCTTTACGGATGCCAATACCATGGTAAACCGGGAGGCAATACGGGAAATCGTACTTGCTTTCCAAGACCCGAAAGTAGGCTGCGTGGCTGGTGAAAAACGGATTGCCGTGCAGACAAAAGACGGGGCGGCTGCCGGTGGTGAAGGTATTTACTGGAAATACGAATCAACCCTGAAAGCACTTGATGCACGGATCTACTCTGCCGTAGGAGCAGCAGGCGAACTGTTTGCCGTGCGTAACGAGCTGTTCGAAGCGATGGAGCCGGATACGTTGCTCGACGATTTTATTCTTTCACTCCGGATCACAATGAAAGGTTACACCATCGCTTATTGTACGAATGCTTATGCCATCGAAAGTGGTTCGGCAGATATGCGCGAAGAAGAAAAACGAAAAGTGCGCATCGCTGCGGGAGGATTGCAGTCTATCTGGCGGCTTCGTCCGTTGCTGAATCCTTTCCGTTACGGGATACTTAGCTTTCAATATACGTCGCACCGGGTATTGCGATGGTCTATTACTCCGTTCCTGTTGTTTGCGCTCTTCCCGCTGAATATTGCGATTCTGCTGTTGGGTGATTCCACGATATTTTACGGAGTGCTGCTTGCCATGCAGGTTCTTTTTTACGGATTGGGATATTGGGGATATTACCTGTCTACGAAACAGATAAAAAACAAGTTGCTCTTTATCCCCTACTACTTTTTATTTATGAATGTCAATGTGCTGAAAGGCATCCGCTATCTCAAGAAGAAAAAAGGAAGCGGAGCTTGGGAAAAGGCAAAGCGCGCTGAAAAGTAAGAACAAACGCTATTATCTTTTGTTATCCTTAATTATAAGACATAAGTCTCTATCATCTAATAAAAAACAGACATGGACAGAATATTACATGATGCGAATAACGCACAAAGAATACTGAAACTGACAGCAGACACAATGCTATTGGTTGACAGGCATGGCGTCTGCGTAGACATTGAACCTCATTGTGATCTGTGGTTCCTGCAAGAAAACATTCTTTTAGGAAAAAATATATTTGAGCTTTTACCGGAATATACAAAAGAGAGGGTGATGCCCATCTTTCAGACTGTGCTCGAAGAGCAACGAAGCATCAGCAAGAACTTCAAGTTGGTACTGAAAGACGAAATTTTCTACTTCAAATGCCTCATGTTTCCGTATGACGGCATGGTGCTTTGCCAATATCGTGACATCACGCAGAGAAGTAACGTAAAGCGTCGGTTGGAGCAGGCGAATCTTACTCTAAGGGCTATCCAGAAGATTGCCCAGATAGGACAATGGACGTATAATACGAAACAGAATGTTTTCCATTATCTTGGATATACAGGTGTCTTGTGCGAAGAAAGTGTGCAGAACCTTGCCATTGAAAAATATGTGGAACTGATTGTAGAAGAAGACCGTCAGAGTTTTATTGAATGGTGTCACGTGAACGAGAAAGAACTCAACATGGAGAGCATCAGTTATCGCGTTCGCCTGAACGGGGAAATCTTCTATATGCGTATCCAGACTTATTTGCGTGAAGAGTGCTCCGACGGTAGTTTCAACATCGAAGGGTATATTCAGAACATCACGGACATACAGCGTCGCAGAAATGACATCGACACACTGACTCATGCTATCAACAACGCCAAAGAGAGTATCTTTGCCGCCAGACCCGATGGTACGATCATCTTCGCCAATCGTCGTTTCCTGCACAATCACGGTATTCCCGAAAGTGAGGATATCAGTCAGTTGAAAATCTACAATGTCGCCGCAGATATACCTACGCAAGAGGCTTGGGACGAACGTTGTAAAGATGTCATACACGGTGGCAGCAGTAACTTTGTGGCTCATCATCCATCGAAAATCAATAAAGGTATATTGGCTTACGAAGGTACGATGTACAACGTCACCAATGATTCCGGAGAAGAAAGTTACTGGTCGTTTGCCCATGATATTTCCGAGAGGATTCGGTACGAAGCCCAAATCAAACGGCTCAACCAAATTATGGATACGACCATCAACAATCTCCCTGCCGGGATTGTAGTGAAGGAAATCAACAATGATTTCCGGTACATTTATCGAAATCAGGAGGCTTATAACCGCGATCTTTACAAGAACGATCCTGTCGGTAAGAATGACTTCGATTTCTATCCGCCTACCGTGGCCGAGAAGAAGAGACAGGAGGATATTCAAGTGGCCACCAGCGGAAAAGGTATGCACTGGACGGTGGAAGGAAAGGATCGGAACGGAAACCTGATTATCCTTGACAAGCGGAAAATCCGGGTGGATGGGGACGAACTGTCTTCGCCTATCATCGTCACCATCGAATGGGATGTCACGGAACTGGAAATGATGAAGCGGGAGCTACTGTCTGCGAAGGAAAAAGCAGAAATGTCTGATAGTTTGAAATCGGCTTTCCTTGCCAATATGAGCCATGAGATACGTACTCCGCTGAATGCTATTGTGGGGTTCTCGCATCTCATTGCCGAAAGTGATGATGCGGAAGAACGAAAGACGTACTACAACATCGTAAACGCGAACAACGAGCGTCTTTTGCAACTCATCAATGAGATTCTCGATCTCTCGAAGATTGAATCGGGGACTATTGAGTTTTCTTTCGGACCTGCCAGTCTACATAATCTCTGCCGGGAAGTGCACGATGCTCATATATTCCGTACTCCGCAGGGAGTAAGCCTTGTCTATGAGTCTTCGGACGAGAGTCTGATGATTGAGACGGACAAGAATCGAGTGTTCCAGGTGATTTCGAATCTGATTGGGAATGCTGTTAAGTTTACGAAAGAAGGAAGTATCAGTTATGGTTACAAGCTGGTGGATAACCAGATTGTTTTCCACGTAACGGATACCGGAACAGGAATTGAGCCGGAGAAAGTGGGTCTTGTGTTCGAACGTTTTGCCAAGCTGAACAATCATGCACAGGGCACTGGGTTGGGATTATCTATCTGTAAGTCTATCGTTGAACGTCTCGGGGGCAAGATTTCCGTCAGCTCCGAATTTGGTAAGGGAACGACGTTTACATTTACTTTGCCGTATACGGTTGCAAATCCTGCAAATGTGGATTCTTCAAAGAAAGAGAATGGTGAAGGAAACATCGCTGGAATAGCATCTGCCGGAAAAACTGCTGATTCGAGTGTTGACAATTCTGCAAATACACGGCATGCCTGTATTTTGGTTGCCGAAGATACGGACAGCAATTTCGACTTATTGAAGGCTATTCTAGGTAAAGACCATCAGCTTATACGTGCGCATGACGGAATGGAAGCTGTCACGATGTTCGATGAAGTGAAACCGGATCTTATCTTGATGGATATCAAGATGCCGAATCTGGACGGACTGGAAGCTACAAAAATCATCCGTGAACTGTCTGCCACTGTTCCTATTATTGCTCAAAGTGCCTTTGCATACGAACAGGACCGGAAAGCGGCTGAAGAAGCGGGGTGCAATGATTTTATAGCTAAACCAATAGCGGATGATAAGTTGAAAGCAATGATTCATAAATGGTTGCTTCCTTCGTAGAGAGCTTAATCCCTCATGATATAACCAGCAAATAATTTAGATTAAATGAAAGCCTTTTACAGACTGTTTTATTACATATCCATCGTGCTGACCAGTATTTTGGCAGGAGTTACCATTGCGGGTGCTTTCGTAGGCAATGCCGCACCGGATAGTTTCAAATTTATGCCTTTCATCGGTTTGGTACTACCGATACTTTTATTGGCTAATCTTGCTTCTGCTATCTACTGGACGATTCGTTGGCGGTGCTGGGTTTTCATCCCTCTGATTGCTATATTCAGCAATTGGGGGTATATGAGCTGTGTATTACAATCGCCTTTTTTCAGTCCGGCTTCGTCACCGATGGTTAAAATGAATGTATATACTCCGGGGGTGTTGACGGTTGCTACTTACAACGTCGATGCCTTTAACCACGAGCATACCGGCTACTCATGCAAGGAGATTGCTTCTTACATGAGAAACCTGCAAGCAGATATTCTCTGTTTTCAAGAATTTGGCATAAACGATGAGTTTGGCATCGATAGTATATCCGCAGCTCTTTCTAATTGGCCGTATCATTATATTCCTTCTTCGCCCGAAGGGAAAAATCTGTTGCAACTGGCTGTTTTCAGCCGTTATCCTATCAAGGAGGAGCATCTTATCATCTATCCTGATTCGAAAAATTGCAGTCTTGCATGTGATATTGAAATCAATGGTCGCACCATCCGCCTGTTCAACAATCATCTCCAAACAACGGAAGTAAGCCAGAACAAGCGCAAACTGGAAAAGGGACTTCGTACGGATGATTCCCAAAGAGTGGAACATGCTACCCTGGGACTTATCGACGGCTTACATGAGAATTTCCGGAAACGGGCCGTACAAGCTGATCTTCTCAAGCAACTGATAGCCGCCTCCCCCTATCCAACTCTAGTCTGCGGTGACTTTAACTCTCTGCCGTCTTCGTATGTTTATCACACTATAAAAGGTGATAAGTTGCAGGATGGCTTTCAAACGAGCGGACATGGGTATATGTATACTTTCAAGTACTTCAAGCATCTGTTGAGAATCGACTATATTCTCCATTCACCGGAACTGAATAGCACGGATTACTTCTCGCCGGATCTTAATTATAGCGACCATAATCCGGTGGTGATGAGGATGAAATAAAAAAGATGCTCCGTTTATTGAACGAAGCATCTTTTTATATAAATATTCTAGAATGTAAACTTAACGCCTAACTGCATCTGCCATGCACTACCTGTAGAAGCAGTATAATCCCATTTAGAATTTTTCTGGAACACCTCGCGAGAAGATGCATTCATCTGATAAGTAAGAGGTTCTCCTACCTTACTTGCTGTTTTTAACAACCTTACATTATCATAACTCTGCAAACCGCAAGAGCGATAAGCCCCCCACTTCGAATTTAATAAGTTACCAATATTCAACATATCAAGACTTACCTGAATACCGTACTTACGGCTACCAATCTTAGCATAAAAATCCTGTGCTATCTTCATGTCAAAACGGTGAATCCACGGTTCTAAAGAAGAAGCACGTTCTACATACTGCCCCTTGTGATCATTCAAATAAGAGTCATTATTTACATAGTTCCAAAAATCTTCTTGTTGGTCTACCGCCGAATAAGTCACATTATTTTGTTTATCTTTAATATCCACAAATGTCATTTCTTCTTTAGAAGCAGGCACATACATCAAATCGGAATAGTTTCCGTCACCGTTCATATCATTAGAATAGGTATAAGAAAAACGTCCTTGTTGGTAACCTGTATAGAACAAAGAAACAGTCGTTTTCATATTCGCATAAGCAACTTCATAAGAAGCATTAGCTATCAAACGATGCGGGGTAGAAAATAAAGAATAAGAGACACCCGGATCATTCAATGAATTAACTGCAACATTATTCTGCCATACTGAAGCCGCCGATGAACCTGGATTTGCCGTCATATCTTTAGCCATTGTATAAGTGTACCCAAATGAACCTGTAAAGCCAAAATCAAATTTCTTCGTTAATACTGCATTAAAAGAATATTGATAACCTTTTTCATCCCCATTAGTCAACTGTATAACGGTTTTCGTCTTAGGATTGTCATAGTAATTATTCTTAGTCCAATATACACGTCCCGGTTGTTCATTATAGGTTCCAGAAGGGGCCTTTTCGTTCATATTCTTCTGAACAACATTATATATATCACGTGTATACATAGCACCAACAGAAAGCATAAATCCATAAGGTAACTGAAACTCTGCATTTACATTACTACGCCAAACTTGAGGCATTTTAAAATTCGGATCCACATAAGCTATAGCACCGGGGACCTCATTTCCCGGAGTTGATGGAAACATATCCGGATTTTGGGTAAGAGTTTCTTTATAATTTGGATTAAAAGCAAAGTTTGCCGGTAATTCCGAAGTCTCAAATTCGACCATATTTTGCATCTGACCTGCATTTGTCGGTTGGTTAGTGAACCATACAAATGGTAATAACCCTGTAAACAAGCCTGTACCTCCAGTCAAAACAATAGAACGGTCACCTTTTATATCCCAATTAAATCCTAAACGAGGAGATATTAACAATTTACTTTTCGGCCATTCGGATACGTCAACATTCGTTCCATTAAATGACTGTTCTTTGATAGCCGCATTCCCTAACAAATCATCAAAATATAACGGTAAATCAAAGCGTAATCCATATGTCAATTTTAAATTAGGTGTAATAGAATATTCATCTTGTGCATAAGCTCCCAACATACCAAATGTCAGTTCAGCTCCCGGAGCGTCTTTTCCATTATATCCATAAGTAATGCCATACAGCATCGGTTTTTCTCCCGTCATAAAATCGTCCATTGAAGCATAACGATAATATCCATAAGGAGCACGTAAATATGAATTCATGAAATACTGTCTTTCAAATGTTGCACCGGCAGTTATCAAATGGTTTCCTTTATTAATAGTTACATTGTCAGTAACACTAAATACATTATTCTCGACATCATTAAAAGGAGTAAACAATTCTGTACCCAATGTCATATACTGCTTACCGTCCTTGTAAATATCAACCATTGGAAACGCATCTCCCTTAGTTGTACGAGAATCTCGGATATGGGTATAAGTCACTAATAATTTGTTTTGTACTGAAGAAGAAAAATTGCTATTCAACTCACCGGAAAGAGACGTTACAATATTTCTAAAACCATAGTTGGAATTTCCAAATGCAAATGCATCAACCCCATAACGGTTTGAATTAGCTTTAGTGATTACCGAAGAGGTTGAACTAATACTAGCATCATTTTCTGATTTCACTGTGTTAAAACGTAATGACAGTTTATGACTTTTATTAATATTCCAATCCAAACGAGCCATAAGCTTCCAATTTTTACTCTCGAAATCATCAAATTTATCATAACTTCCCGGATCATATCCATATTTATCCTTTACAAAATCACTTATTGTCTTCAAATCCTTTATCCAAGTTCTAGAAATATGATTTTGATTATCCCCACTTCCATCTTTTTCTTGACTAGGAGTCCACAAAATACCAGGGCTAGTACTATTTTCTAATTCTCCATTTACAAAAAAGAATAGTTTATTTTTTATTATCGGAGCTCCTAATGTAAAGCCATACAAACTGGATTTATAACTTTCCACATTAGGAACGTCAACATCGTTAATAGATTTTCCTATAAAATTCTTTGGTTTCTGATATGTATAAACTGTTCCCTTTAATTCGTTTGTACCACTCTTGGTTACAGCATTAATAGAAGCTCCCGTAAAATTGGAATACGTAACACTATAAGGAGAAACATTAACGCTAATTTCATCAATTGCATCAAGTGAAATAGGCTGCGCATCTCCACCCGGCAAATTATTAGTACTCAAACCAAAATTATTGTTCAAAGCTGCACCATCCACAGTTATTGTATTATAACGTCCATCACGTCCGGCAAAAGAATTACTGCCACCCGCATAAGGAGAAAGTTTAGTAAAGTCAGTAATACTACGATTAATAGTAGGCAATGTCGTTAACTGACGCTCACTCACATTCGTTACAGTCCCCATCTTCTCTACTGTTTTCTGTGCTGTTACTATAACTTCATCCAATAATTCAGAACTTTCCTTTAAAACTACATTTAAAGTGTATACTTCTCCTAACGATAAATTTACACCTTTATAAATAGCAGTCTGATAACCAACATAAGAAACTTCAACTTTGTAAGGACCACCGGTACGCATACCTTGCAAATTAAATTGACCACTGATATTAGTCACTGTACCATAACGTGTACCTGACGGCTCGTGGATTGCAACCACAGTCGCTCCAATGATAGGTTCATCTTGTGCTGTAACCTTACCACTCATACTAGAAGTGGTAACCTGCGCACTAACGGTAGCAATGACCATGAGCATCACCGCCACTAAAAAAGATCGCATTCTCTTTAACATAAATGTAGTTGATTAGTTAATATAAATTGTTTGCTTTTAAAAACTGTGCACAAATATAATTAATAATATTTAGAACTACATTACGATTATACTACAATTTTTTAAGAGAGATAAACGTTTTCCCTTGTTATAAAACGATAAAGGCTCCACAATATTTGCAGAGCCTTTTATTTTGAAACAGAAAGCATTAGAAATGCTTCAATCTATTACTTTACACTAGTCAGTCATTAACTTTCTATAACGAACACGCTTCGGCTCTTCATTTCCTAAACGTTTCATTTTGTTTTCTTCGTATTCTGAATAAGAACCTTCAAAGTAGAATACATTGGAGTCTCCTTCAAAAGCAAGGATATGTGTACAGATACGGTCGAGGAACCAACGGTCATGCGAGATAACTACGGCACAGCCGGCAAAATCTTCCAGACCTTCTTCCAAAGCACGCAGTGTGTTTACATCAATATCATTGGTAGGCTCATCAAGCAACAGTACATTGCCTTCTTCTTTCAAAGCCATCGCCAAGTGTAAACGGTTTCTTTCACCACCGGACAATACACCGCAGAGTTTTTCCTGATCGCCTCCGGAGAAATTGAAACGGGAAAGGTATGCACGCGCATTCACGTCACGTCCACCCATGCGGATCAACTCATTACCACCGGAAATTACCTGATATACGCTCTTATTCGGATCAATATCTCTGTGTTGCTGGTCTACATACGCCACCTTTACAGTCTCTCCTACTTCAAATTCTCCTTTATCCACTGTTTCCAATCCCATAATCAGGCGGAACAATGTCGTCTTTCCCGCACCATTAGGACCAATCACACCGACAATACCATTAGGAGGAAGCATAAAGTTCAAATCGTCAAACAACAATTTATCACCGTATGCTTTAGCCACATGTTTGGCTTCAATGACCTTATTACCTAGACGGGGACCATTCGGAATAAAGATTTCAAGTTTCTCTTCTTTCTCCTTCACGTCCTCATTCAGCAATTTGTCATAAGAGTTAAGACGTGCCTTACCTTTCGCCTGACGGGCTTTCGGAGCCATGCGTACCCATTCCAACTCACGTTCCAGTGTTTTACGACGTTTACTGGCGGTCTTTTCTTCCATTTCCATACGTTTGGTCTTCTGTTCCAGCCAGGAAGAGTAGTTACCTTTCCAGGGGATACCTTCACCACGATCCAATTCAAGAATCCATCCGGCAACGTGATCGAGGAAGTAACGATCGTGCGTCACAGCAATAACCGTACCTTCATATTGTTGTAGATGTTGTTCCAACCAGTCGATAGACTCTGCATCCAAGTGGTTGGTAGGTTCGTCCAGCAAAAGCACATCCGGTTTCTGCAGCAACAAACGGCAAAGAGCTACCCGGCGACGTTCACCTCCGGAGAGATTTTCTACCGGCTGATCTTCAGGCGGACAACGGAGAGCATCCATCGCACGCTCCAACTTGCTATCCAAATTCCATGCATCAGTTGCATCAATGATATCTTGCAATTCACCCTGGCGAGCAAAAAGAGCATCCATCTTATCCTGATCCTCATAATACTCCGGCAAACCGAATTTCTGATTGATTTCTTCGTATTCTGTCAGTGCGTCAACAATGGGTTGCACACCTTCCATCACTACTTCTTTTACTGTCTTTGTGTTGTCTAAATAAGGTTCCTGTGCCAAATACCCCACGGAATATCCCGGAGAAAACACGACTTCTCCCTGAAAGGATTTCTCCAAACCGGCGATGATCTTCAATAACGTTGATTTACCAGAGCCGTTCAAACCGATAATACCGATTTTCGCTCCATAGAAAAACGACAGGTAAATGTCTTTCAGCACATTCTTATTAGGAGTGAAAGCTTTGCTCACTCCTACCATTGAGAAGATAATTTTTTTATCGTCAGCAGCCATAATGTATGATTATATATTGTTGATAATGGCACAAAGATAAGAAAAATGTTTGAATTCTTTTGGAGTTATAAAAAAATGTTCTACCTTTGCACCCGCATTCGAAAGAAAGCACTGAAGGACCGATTCGCTAGCTCAGCAGGTAGAGCACAACACTTTTAATGTTGGGGTCCTGGGTTCGAGCCCCAGGCGGATCACTGAAACACAGAACAGAAAAAGATAACTCCTACAATATCAAGGTATTGCAGGAGTTTTTTTTTATATTATATCCGTAATCAATAATCACTATCATATTTTCTAAAAATGATAGTCACACTTTTCTCTGCAACTCTTTCACCATATGAAAAGGTGCGTCCTGATAAAGCCCTGACTTATCTAATGCACTACTTATATGCTTATATCCGCATTTTTCATACATAGCAACAGCATTTCCAAACTCGTGATATGAAACAATATACATATGTGTATATCCTGCCTTTATTGCTCGTTGTTCTATTAGCTGCAGTAGACGTTTTCCAATTCCTTTTCCCCTAAGTTCCGGTTTAAAATGGAATTTTGACAATTCAGCATACTCTTGGGGCAGGCCTTTAGTTGGATAAAAGCCGGCACCACCCAATATTACACCGTCACATTCAACCACCCAATATTCTGCATTTTTTATATTAAAAGTCTGAAACATCATATCTGTATGTGGATCATCATAAAATGTACCGACTTCAGGAGCGTCATGTTCTTCAACTGAAGCACGAAGTACACAAGCAATTGAAGTATTATCTTCTTCCTCTATTGGACGTATAACAATGGGCGCAACCTTCTTAACTGCAAGATTTGTTTCCTTTTCGTTCATTGTATTATAAATGAAGTCCATACTATTTATTATCTTTTGCAGTTGGTTATCATTCAGGTGTGCAAAAATTTCCTCCACAGATTGATTAGCGGCAGCATTTAAGCGATGATAAATTTCACATCCTTTTTGTGTGAGATTTATCAGCCCCATGCGACTATCTCTTTCTGTTCCTTTTCGACATATATACCCTTTTTGTTCCAGTTGTTTTAATAAACGGGAGAGCAAACCTTTATCCATGTTTAACTCACTGGATATATCTTTGGAACTTCTATCAGGGTGCAAATAAACATCCTGAATAATGCGAACCTCGGGAAGTCCAAATTCACTTTCTAAATAATACTTATTAAGTACGCCTAACAACTTTGTATAGAACCTATTAAAGGCTCTTATACTATTCAAATGTTCCTGTTTCATGGCGCAAAGATACGCCCTTTAGTTGACTTTGTCAACTAAAGGAAGAAATATATTATTTATCACAAACTTTCATGGCAACAGTCATGAACAAAGGGGATCTTTCTTTTTTATATTTTCCCAATATACTTATTCAACAGGCATAGAATGGCACGGTAATTCGATTACAAAAGTAGTACCTGTTCCCAGTTGGGAATCTACTATTATCCGTCCGTTCATCTTTTCAACAATCAACTTACAGATGGATAAGCCCAAACCTGCCCCTTGAGCAAAAGAGTCCAACTTCTCAAACCTTTCGAATATCTTTTCAAGCATATTCTGCGGAATACCCCGGCCGGTATCTTTAACACCGATTCGGACAAACTGCCGGTCTACCTCATAGAAGACTTCCACATATCCGGTGGTGGTGTTCTTTAAGGCATTCGAGAGGAAGTTTCTCAATATCAGCTTAATGCGCGGCCTATCCAGTTCCGCCAAAGAATCATGCTCCGGATAGTGGGTCAGGAGTTCAACACCGGAGGGTACTTGATGAATGTGCTCCGCTACACTCTCGTCAAGAAGTTCGGTAAGATTGACCCAATCCGGATGCAGTTCCAGATAACCGGACTCTATCTTAGAAAGATCAATCACATTATTAATCAGATCAAGCAGAAGTTTGTTGTTATGAATGATCTGGGAATTATAAAATTCTTTTTCCGCCGCATTTTCCGTACTGCCCAACAAACTTGAGAATCCAATAATGGCATTTAAAGGAGTACGGATCTCGTGGCTCATATTAGCCAGGAAAGCAGACTTTAAACGATCGGATGACTCGGCTTTATCACGTGCTTTGACAAGCATTTCTTCTGTTTTTTTTAGCTCTGTAATATCATAATTAATGCTGATAATTTCGATCATCCGATCTTGCGGAGCGTATCTCTTTACTAACAGATTGACATACGTCCATGTGCATGTGCCGTCCTCCCTAAGGATACGCATCTCTTTACCTAGTTTGACAGCAAGTCCCTTTCGTGCATCGTCCAGAAACTGAATCAGCAGGGCACGGTCGTCGGGATGAAAATGCCGGTATGTACCAAGAATCTCGGATAACGGAGTTCCATCCGATTCACCCACATTTCTGTACCAGTTTTTTTGGGCATAGCCGTGTCCATTCAAAACATTAAAGTGAGCATAACCGACCTTGGCATAATCGCCAACCAGTTCGAAAAACTCCTCAAACTCCTGTATTTTATTATAGGCTATGGTTGCTTCTGTCTTATCTGCATTAATCAACAAATAATTGATCGGTTGGCATTTGCTATCATATAATGTAGTCACTTTAGTCACCAAATCAATCGTGCCTTCCTTTCGGGAGCTCTGATAATAGGTTCCGACTTTCGAGAAGTCATAACGAAAAGTAAAGTCGGCATCCTCATACATCTTCAACCGTTCTTTCATCTCCTTCGGGAAAATTGGGTTCTCGAAAATATTGATACCCAAGATGTCTTCTTTCTTCTCCACATGAAACATCTCCAATTCCCTATCGTTCAAATCCACCAACGTCCCATCCATATCATACAACTCGACACCAATGGGTAAATGCTTGAAAATGTTATATAAGAGACGTTCACTGTATTGCAAGGCCTGATAAGCAGATGCCATATCAGGACCATCCTGCACTTCGGCTATTCCATAAACAATTTCATTTCCGTCTTCGTCTGTTTCTCGAAAGCAAATCTTACTGCGTATCCAAACGACTCCTTTTACTGTATCGAGCAAATATACCGTTTCCGGTCTTTGATGCACACCAAAAGAATGAACAGTTGTAGGAGGTTGCTCTTCTTTCAGAATACGTTTATTGAAATCTTCAAAACTGATCATTCCGGTCTGATCCAGACCTAACAACTCCAATATAAGTTCAGAACATTCATAACTTGCAGTTGATAAATTGGCTTTCCACCACCCCATGTTAGCGTTAGCCATCAACTGCGAGAAAAAAGTAAAATCTTGTAGTCTATTCATAACGCTATTTATCATTTTAATATTTTTCGGGCGCAAAAATAGATATTACCGCCAAACCAGACTTTCAAAAAGATACTTTTTTTAGCATATTATAAGAAGATTATTCGTCATTAAACTAAAAAACAAACGGTTGGAGCAATCTCTTTGAGAGAAAGTTCCAACCGTTTGTTTGGGGGTAGTTCTCGCGTTTCTGTTTTACTTTTTCAAGGACTGATAAACGGCTTTTGCCATCACTTTAGCGCCTTCTTCATTCGGATGAATCTTATCAGGGAACAAATCAGGCATTCCGTCCATTGCCGCATGAAGATCGATAACAGGCAGGCCATTTTTCTTAGCAACCTTCCTTATCATCGGAATAATTTCTTTAGAGATAATATCATCGTTAATATTATCTCCTGTCTGATAGGCTTTGGAAGGATAGCAAAGATAAATCTTCGGTTGAGCAGGCAATGCTTTGAAAGCATCTACCATCGTCTGCAAATCTTTCGTGAAGTCTGCCTTATACTTCCAATTGAATGATTTACTGTCATTTGTACCCAATTTGATAACAACGATATTGGGATTGAAGGCCAGTGCATCCTGATAAGCCTTCTCATTCATATAAGGATGATCGCCCTTGTTCAACAGAGTGCGTGCACTTACTCCGAAATTCTTTACCCAATAAGCCTCCCCCAACATACGACTTAACACAGCCGGATAACTGTCACGATTGCGATTCTTGATACGTGCCCCATACGTAATGCTATTGCCGATGCAAGCTACACGGATAGCATCTTTATGAGGCACTTTGAAACTACGGAGCCAGGATGTCAGTTCATTCAGCATTTCATTCTTGTAAAGAAAACCTTCACGAATCCCCCATCCATGCCCGCCGGAAGGATAGATATGAAGTACTGAAGGAACATTGTTCTTGTTCAGAGCCAGATAATAATTAACTCCATTAGCAGGTGGAACGACCTTATCGTCATCACTATATACGATAAAAGCACGCGGCGTATCTTTCGTCACTTGCTTTTCATTGGAATATTCTGTTTCCAGTTCGGCAGAAGCATCTTTACCCAATAGATTATCATGAGATCCCATGTGGGTATATGACTTATCCATCGTAATCACAGGATAGAAAAGAATCTGGAAATTCGGACGAAGTTCCGGTTTAGCATGAGTGGCAATGGTGGATGCCAGATGTCCGCCGGCAGAAGAGCCCATAATACCGATGTCATTCGGATTCAGATTCCATACATCAGCACTGTCACGCACAATTTTCATAGCAGCTTCGGCATCCGAGATTGGCAGTGTGCGGTCGCCTTTCGGCATCCGGTATTTCAAAACAATCAACGCAATTCCTTGTTTGTTGAAATAGGGTGCCCAATCATACCCCTCGTGGTTGACTGCCAAACCGCTATATCCGCCACCCGGACAAGCGACCACGGCACGCCCCGTTGCCAGTTCCGGTGCAGGAAGGAATACGCGAAGTGAGGGTTGTTCGATATCAAAAGGTTTCGGAGCATTCTGTGCTACCACTTGTGAACCTGCCAGTAAGATAAATAACAGGAGAAAAATAGTAGAAAATTTCTGTTTCATAGTATCTATATACTTTGTTTAATGAATAATTAGACGTGCGAAGATAGTAATTTTACGTATCTTTGCACCTCATTTTGAATAGAAAAATTATATGCAAGGAATAAAGAATCTGACAAAAGGCCCCATCAACCGTCAACTGTTTAATCTGGCAATGCCAATCATGGCAACGTCGTTTATTCAAATGGCATATAGTCTCACAGACATGGCATGGGTAGGACGGTTGGGAAGTGAAGCCGTAGCCGCCATCGGTTCCGTCGGAATCCTGACCTGGATGTCCGGTTCTATCTCCTTATTAAATAAGGTGGGATCTGAAGTGAGTGTCGGACAATCCATCGGTGCGCAAAGCCAGGAAGATGCCCGCAGTTTCGCATCTCATAACATCACGATTGCTTTGATTATTTCCATCTGTTGGGGCACACTCCTTTTTATATTTGCAGAACCTATCATACGCATCTATGAACTCGAGGATCATATTACGGCCAATGCCATCCAATACCTGCGGATTATTTCTACCGGATTGCCTTTTATTTTCCTTTCCGCTGCCTTCACCGGAATTTATAATGCAGCAGGGCGCAGTAAAGTCCCGTTCTTTATCAGCGGCACAGGATTGATACTGAACATCATTCTGGACCCGCTCTTCATTTTCGGTTTCGGGCTGGGAACCAATGGTGCGGCATACGCTACCTGGATTGCGGAAGCAAGCGTTTTCCTGATTTTCGTCTATCAGTTGCGTTGCCGGGATGCCCTGCTTGGCGGTTTCCCTTTCTTCACGCGGCTAAAGAAAAAATATACACGGAGAATCTTTAAACTGGGATTGCCCGTAGCTACTTTGAATACGCTATTTGCTTTCGTCAATATGTTCCTTTGCCGCACCGCCTCGGAACAGGGAGGACACATCGGACTGATGACTTTCACCACCGGAGGGCAAATTGAAGCAATCACCTGGAATACCTCACAGGGATTCTCTACTGCACTAAGTGCCTTCATCGCCCAAAACTACGCCGCCGGACGAGTGGAACGGGTACTTAGAGCCTGGTATACGACTCTATGGATGACGGGAATCTTCGGAACATTCTGTACATTGCTATTCGTTTTCTTCGGGAATGAAGTTTTTGCCATATTCGTCCCCGAACAGGCGGCCTACGAAGCCGGAGGTGTGTTCCTCCGTATCGACGGATATTCGCAACTTTTTATGATGCTCGAAATCACCATGCAGGGAGTATTCTACGGCATCGGACGCACCATCCCTCCTGCCATTATCAGCATCAGTTGCAACTATATGCGTATTCCGCTTGCCATCCTGTTTGTACGGATGGGCATGGGAGTGGAAGGAATCTGGTGGGCAGTCTGCGTCACCACGGTTGCCAAAGGGTTAATTCTTTTGAGTTGGTTCATTATTATTAAAAAGAAGTGTTTGAGTGTTCCTTCAACGATAAAAGGATAATTATCATTTCCCTTTATTAACAAACAAAGGGGCTCTTCCGAGTTATTTTAACTTAAAAAGTACACGCTTGCCAAATAATATGTATCTTTGCATTGTTATTTATAATACGAAGCGATTCGTATAAAAACATTATTTATAAACCAATTAAAAAAAACTTCAACATTATGAACAAGATGAAATTTATGGTTCTCTTCATGAGTATTGCCATGATATTTGGTAGCTGTGGAAGTATGAACAACACTGGTAAAGGTGCCGCTATCGGTGGTGGTTCGGGTGCTGCACTGGGTGCAATCCTGGGAGGTGTTATCGGTAAAGGTAAAGGTGCCGCTATTGGTGCTGCTATCGGTACGGCAGTAGGTGCAGGTACGGGTGCTCTTATCGGTAAGAAGATGGACAAAGCAGCAGCAGAAGCAAAACAAATTGAAGGCGCACAAGTAGAACAGATAACAGACAACAACGGATTGCAAGCCGTGAAAGTAACATTCGACTCGGGTATTCTTTTCACTACCGGTAATGCAAATCTAAGTGCTGCTGCTAAATCTGCTTTAAGCAAGTTTGCCAACAATGTGCTCAATCAGAACCGGGATATGGACGTGTCTATCTACGGATATACCGACAACCAGGGCTGGAAGAACAGTACTGCTGCACAAAGCCAGCAAAAGAACCTGAACTTATCACAAGAACGTGCGCAAAGCGTGTCCAGTTACTTGTTGAGTTGCGGTGTTTCCACCAATCAGATCAAAGGTGTACAGGGAATGGGTGAAAGCGATCCCGTTGCAAGCAATGACACTGCTGCCGGTCGCGAACAAAACCGTCGTGTAGAAGTATACATGTACGCAAGTGAACAAATGATTAAAGATGCACAAGCAGCTGCTAATTAAAAAAATTCTGCGCTATACGCGCAACCTGCTGATTTTCTTCTTTGCATCCACTCTGTTGGCAGTGATTGTGTATCGGTTTATGCCGGTTTATGTCACTCCGTTGATGGTTATCCGAAGCGTTCAGCAGATTTTTTCAGGAGATAAACCCACGTGGAAGCACACGTGGGTTTCTTTTGATAAGATATCTCCCAACCTGCCGATGGCGGTCATAGCCTCCGAAGACAACCGTTTTGCCGAACACAACGGATTCGATCTTGTAGAAATCAAGAAAGCGATGAAAGAGAACGAAACACGCAAACGGAAACGCGGAGCAAGCACCATTAGTCAGCAGACAGCCAAGAATGTGTTCTTATGGCCGCAATCTTCGTGGGTACGCAAGGGACTCGAAGTCTACTTTACGTTTCTCATCGAACTGTTCTGGTCGAAAGAACGAATCATGGAAGTCTATCTCAACTCTATAGAAATGGGAAATGGCATCTACGGCGCGCAAGCCACCGCAAAGATCAAATTCGGAACAACAGCCGCCCAGCTGACCCGGGGACAATGCGCACTTATCGCCGCTACCCTGCCCAATCCGATACGGTTTAACTCGGCGAAACCTTCGTCATACATATTAAAACGACAAAAGCAGATATTACGGCTGATGAATCTGGTTCCAAAATTTCCACCTGAAGAAAAAGCCGTTGAAAAGAAAAAAGGCAAAAACAAAAAAAGCAAGTGACAATTGAATCATAAATAAAAAGAAAGGAGCAACGAGGATCTATCCCCTTGCTCCTTTTGCTTATAAGCTTGTTTGTATGCGTTATCCTCATTTATACAAAATCTTTCAACTCTTGTTGTAAACGTTGACGGGTGAAGAATATACGGCTCTTCACTGTACCTAATGGTAATCCTAATTTTTCTGCAATCTCACGGTATTTGAAACCTGATACATGCATGGAGAAAGGAATCTTATACTCCCGGGGGAGTGCGTTGACGATGCGATGCATCTCTTTCAGGTCATAAGCACCTTCGGTACTTTCAAATCCTGAATCTTGTGGCAGATTTAAGTGATAATAATTATCAGTGGTATCAACAAAGGTCTGATCGCGTACTATTTTGCGGTAGTTATTAATAAAGATGTTACGCATGATTGTGTACATTCATCCTTTGAAATTTGTGTCCGGAACATATTTCTCTTCATTGTCTAATGCTTTTAAAGATGTTTCCTGCAATAAATCATTTGCTTCTTCACGGTTGGCCGTTAATTTATAAGCGAAACGAAGCAACTCCTCCTGTACTCCAATTAAATCTTTTCTGAAACTTAAACTTTTCATACTTTAATGGTTTTATGGTTAATATTTCGTTTTTCTCGACGTTTGCAAGTTTAAAGGTTTTTTGTGTATCCAACAGGGGATAATTCGTCATTTTTTAGGGGGTTATTCTATCAAATGATAGATTTTAGGTGCTTTCTGATAGTTTTTAGGTGGTATTTAGTAAATATATTCTCTATCTCTTGGTTAAAAGAACCAAATAGATTACTTTTGATTTTATATTACTAAATAAAACAAAAGGCTATGACCATACTTATTATTGTAGGAATTATTGTATTGCTGGGCATTATTTTCGCCTCCATGTACAACTCATTAGTGAAATTGAGAAACAATCGTGAAAACGCATTTGCCGACATCGATGTGCAGTTGAAACAACGTCATGATCTCATTCCACAACTGGTAGACACAGTGAAAGGATATGCCGCACATGAGAAAGAAACGCTCGACCGGGTGATTCAGGCACGTAACGGTGCAGTCAGTGCAAAAACGATTGACGATAAGATAGCTGCCGAAAACCAATTAAGCTCCGCTCTTGCCGGATTGAAGATTACCCTCGAAGCTTACCCCGATCTGAAAGCTAATCAGAATTTCCTGCAATTACAGGAAGAAATTTCTGACGTAGAAAATAAACTGGCTGCTGTCCGCCGCTACTTCAACTCGGCCACTAAAGAATACAATAATGCCGTGCAGACATTCCCGTCGAATATAATAGCAGGAATGACCGGATTCCAAAGAGAAATAATGTTCGACTTGGGAAAAAACGAACGTGCGAATCTGGAGCAGGCACCTAAAATTAGTTTCTAAAACCTTTATTTACACCGTCCATCCAATTACAAAAGTCGAACACGCATGCAATACGTCGGAATCCAAACACAGCAGAGCCGGAATAATCTGCGCTCTGCGTTTCTGCTATTCCTGTTTCCTTGTCTCGTAGCGGCACTCCTCTATTTATCCTGTTACCTGTTGGTTCTTTTTGGATACGGAAAGAGTATGGAAATAGAAATAATGCCAATGGTCAATCATTTCTTCTTCTCTTCGTTGCCATATACCATGGGGATCGTATTAATTTGGTTTCTGATTGCCTATTGGGCTAACACAAGTATTATCAATTCCGCCACCGGTTCCAAGCCGTTGAACCGTCGGGAGAATAAACGAGTTTATAATCTGGTGGAAAACCTTTGTATGTCTCAAGGCATGAAAATGCCGAAAATCAATATCATCTATGACAGTTCCCTGAATGCATTTGCCAGCGGTATCAACGAACGCACATACACCGTTACCCTATCGGAAGGTATCATCCGGAAACTAAATGATGAAGAACTGGAAGCGGTAATTGCGCACGAGCTAAGTCACATCCGTAACCGTGACGTGCGCCTGCTGATTATTTCCATCGTCTTTGTCGGGATCTTTTCCATGCTGACAGAAATCACATTTTATGCCATCACGCACATACGCGTGCGTAGTAACAATAAAGGTAGCGGCGGCGTGTTCCTCTTTATTCTTATCGCTTTAGTGATAGCCGCCATCGGCTATCTCTTCGCAAGCCTGATGCGCTTTGCCATTTCACGCAAACGCGAATACATGGCAGATGCAGGTTCGGCAGAAATGACGAAAAACCCATTAGCACTGGCCAACGCTCTCCGCAAAATATCGGCAGACCCTGCCATCGAGGCAGTAGAAAGGAAAGACGTGGCACAATTATTTATTCAGAATCCCAAAAAGAATTCTAAAAGTATATTCAGCGGACTTAGCGGGTTGTTCGCCACTCATCCTCCTATCGAAAAGCGAATTGAAATACTGGAACAGTTCTAAATCGGGCTAAACTTATAAAAGACAGGGATTTCTGTTTAATTTTCATTAAAAGAAACAGAAGTATCCCTGTCTTTTTAGTATATTTGGTTGTTATACATATATACATCAACCTAAATACAACAGATATGAGAACGAAGAAACAAATCTTTATGCTGTTATTAGCCTTATTAATGGGAATCCCTACCCTTTCGGCTCAAAGTAAGAAGGAAAAGAAGGAACAGAAAAAAGAAGCGGTAAAGAAACTGATTGAATCAGAAAACTACAAGATAGATGTCAATACTGCCATGCCGATGCGCGGACGCTCCATCCCTTTGACATCTTCCTACTCACTAACAATCAGAAATGATTCTGTTATTTCTTATTTGCCTTATTATGGACGGGCTTATAGCATCCCGTATGGCGGAGGTGACGGACTGAATTTCAAAGCCATCCTTAAAGAATATAATATGGAAATGGACAAGAAAGGGAATGCCGTTATCAAATTCGTTGCACGTAATCCTGAAGACAGATATGAATTCAGAGCCAAAGTCTTCCCCAACGGTTCGGCAAGTATCGATGTCAATATGCAAAACCGTCAGTCCATTAGTTTTCAGGGAGAACTGGATATAAAGGAGGAAAAGTAATGCCGTCCTTATTCTTCCGGCTCTTCACTACCTTTTAATATAGGCAGGCAGATATGATATTTGACAGCTAAGATGCGGGTCAGGAATACCGCCAGTCCGCCAATCAACTGACAGGCGTATGATTCCAGACCTGTGGCGTCGCAAATCCAGTATGCAATACCACCTACGACGCAGGCCATTGCATAAATTTCTTTTCGGAAAATGAGAGGTATTTCATTGATAAAAACGTCACGAATCACTCCACCTGCTGCTCCCGTAATGCTACCCATGATAATCGCCACCCAGAAAGGATAGCCTAAAGCAATGCTCTTGCCTACACCTACCACGGTAAACAATGCCAAGCCGATAGTGTCGAAAATAAAGAAAGTATTATTGAGCCGTATGAGCGAACGTCCGAAACAGATCACCCACAGCAAAGCCAGTCCCGTACAAATCAGATATATGGGATCAGTCATCCATCCCGGTGTCACATCGAGCAGGACATCACGGATGGTACCGCCACCGATAGCTGTAGCAAGTCCTACCACATAAGCACCGAACCAGTCGAAACGTTTCGCCGAAGCCAGCCGGATGCCACTAATAGCAAAGGCAAATGTGCCTATAAAATCAAGAATTTGAACGAATGTGGGCATATATTTGTTATTTTGTATGCAAAGTAACAAATAAATTCCGTAAGAAAATGTACTTTTGCTTCACGAATTAAACCGAATAAGATAGAAACAATATGAAAATAACAATTGTTGCGGGGGCACGCCCCAATTTTATGAAGATAGCTCCCATTACACGCGCTATTGAGGCCGCACGGGCGCTGGGTAAAAGTATCTCTTACCGACTGGTATATACAGGAAGGAAAGACGATACAAGTCTGGATGCTTCTCTCTTTTCGGACCTTGATATGAAAGCTCCCGATGTTTATCTGGGAGTGGAAAGCAGTAATCCAACGAGTTTGACAGCCGGAATCATGATAGCCTTCGAACAGGAACTGACGGAGAATCCGGCACACGTAGTTCTCGTGGTAGACGATCTGACTGCCACCATGAGCTGTGCCATCGTTGCCAAGAAACAAGGAATCAAGGTAGCGCATCTCGTAGCCGGAACCCGTTCTTTCGACATGAAGATGCCGAAAGAGGTCAACCGCATGATTACAGATGGAATATCCGACTATCTATTCACTGCCGGCATGGTTGCCAACCGCAACCTGAACCAGACAGGAACGGAAAGTGAAAATGTATATTATGTAGGCAACATTCTCATAGATACCGTTCGTTACAACCGGAACCGTTTGCTCAAACCGATATGGTTTTCCGTATTGGGACTGCAAGAGGGAAATTATCTCCTGCTCACCCTCAACCGTCGCGTATTGCTGAACAACAAAGGAAACCTGCGTCAGTTGCTGAAAACAATCATTGAAAAATCTGCCGGTATGCCTATCGTAGCACCGCTGCACACATACGTACGAAATGCCATCAAAGAATTAGGCATCGAAGCTCCGAACCTCCACATAATGCCGCCACAGAATTACCTGTTCTTCGGTTATCTGATAAACAAGGCAAAAGGAATCATTACGGATTCGGGCAATGTGGCCGAAGAAGCAACATTTATGGGTATTCCATGTATCACGCTCAACACGTATGCCGAACATCCCGAAACATGGCGCATGGGAACCAACGAACTTGTCGGGGAAGATCCTGCCCTGCTTGCCAAAGCAATGAACACCCTGATGCAAGGTGAATGGAAAAGAGGCGAACTTCCCGAGCGTTGGGACGGGCGTACAGCAGAACGTATCGTGCAGATATTGACTGATAAAAAATAGTACTGCTACAGGGATACATTTCATCTTCCGGCACGTTACTTTCCATTTCATGCCGGAAGACTTTATTTACCCCGTAAGGGAACTGTTGTTTCCCCGTAGAGAAACAAGAGTTTCCCCATAGGGGGAACAAAGGTTTCCCATAGAGAAACAATCACTATCTACGCGGAAAACTAATTTATCGAAAGGTGAATTGCCCCATTCCCTTTCATTGACGGACAACCAAAGCTTGTAAACAACAAAAAACGATGGGTAAAAAAAGTTATATATTCTGTTATCCTTAGAGTTATTTGTTAACTTTGCGCCCTACTACGTACGTTATGAAACAACAATATAGCAAAATACTTATACTGTTCTTACTCGTATTGGCAGCTTCAAATGCTTTTGCGCAGCAAATAAAAGGGGTAGTCACTGATTCTGTTACCCACGAGCCATTGATGTATATCTCTGTTTACTATCAGGAAAAGAGAGATATGGGTACCATCACCAATATTGACGGAGAATACAATCTTGAAGCCCGCAGAAACGGAGGAACTCTTGTGTTCTCCGCTGTAGGTTATATCAGTAAAACAGTTAAAGTCGGTTCCAACAATCAGACGGTAAACGTTAAGCTGGCTCCGGATAATGTGCTCCTGAACGAGGTTGTAGTGAAACCTCAAAAAGAAAAATACTCCCGTAAAAACAACCCGGCAGTCGAATTCATGAAGAAAGTAATCGAACACAAAAAGGCACAAGTCCTTGAAGTGAATGAATACTATCAGTACGACAAGTACGAGAAAATGAAGATGTCTATCAACGACCTCACGCCGGAAAAACTGGAAAAAGGAATCTACAAGAAATATTCATTCCTAAAAGATCAGGTGGAAGTTTCGGAAACAACCAATAAATTGATTCTCCCGATTTCCGTACAGGAGACGGCTTCGCAAACCATCTATCGCAAAAATCCCGAAAACAAAAAAACGATCATCAAAGGCAAGAACTCCAATGGTATAGAAGAATTCTTCTCCACAGGAGATATGCTCGGCACTGTACTGAAAGACGTATTTGCTGACATCAATATCTACGACGATGATATCCGGTTGCTCCAACAGCGCTTCGTGAGCCCTATCGGTAACAATGCCATCTCATTTTATAAATATTATCTGATGGACACATTGATGGTAAACAGGCGCGAATGTGTCCACCTCACGTTTGTTCCGCAAAACTCGCAGGACTTCGGATTCACCGGACATCTTTACGTATTGAACGACTCTACTTATGCCGTTCAGAAGTGTACGATGAACCTGCCTAAAAAGACAGGGGTAAACTTCGTCAACCGCATGGACATCGTGCAACAGTACGAGCAACTTCCTAACGGCAACTGGGTATTGGCGGATGATGACATGACCGTAGACCTATCCTGGAATTCCAACAAAACGGCAGGCGGATTGCAGGTGGAACGAACTACAAAATATAGTAATTATAAATTCGATCCTATCGAACAACGACTGTTCCGGTTGAAAGGCAGCGTGATAAAAGAAGCGGATATGCTTTCGAAAAGCGATGAATATTGGGCAAGTGTCCGTCAAGTACCGCTGACGAAGAAAGAAAGCTCGATGGATGTATTCGTCAACCGCCTCGAACAGATACCGGGATTCAAGTACATCATCTTCGGAGCGAAAGCACTGATTGAAAACTTTGTGGAAACAGGAAGCAAAGGCCATCCGAGCAAAGTGGATATCGGCCCTATCAACACCATGATTTCGAGCAACTACATTGATGGTACCCGTTTCCGGTTGAGCGGCATGACAACGGCTCATTTCCATAAACACTGGTTCTTGAACGGATACGGAGCTTACGGTCTGAAAGACGAACGCTGGAAATATAGCGGTACGGTGACTTATTCGTTTAATAAACGCGATTATGTAGTCTGGGAATTCCCGAAACATTATCTTTCGGCTACGTACAGTTATGACGTAATGTCTCCGATGGATAAATTCCTGTTCACGGATAAAGACAATATCTTCCTGTCGGTAAAAACAACGACAGTAGACCAAATGTCGTATATGCGTGACGCCACCATTAATTATGAACTTGAAACGCTGACAGGATTCGGAGTGAAAGCCATGCTGCGCCATCGCAACGACGAACCTACCGGCAAACTGGAATATCTGCGCAATGATGCCGCACAAACCCGTGTACATGATGTCACGACTTCGGAAGCAAGTCTGACGCTGCGTTATGCTCCGGGCGAATCATTTGTCAACTCCAAACAACGCCGCGTGCCCGTATCGCTGGATGCTCCTATCTTTACATTGACTCACGCCATGGGTTTCAAAGGAGTACTAGGCGGAGATTACAGTTTTAACCGTACGGAAGCAAGTGTGTGGAAACGTTTCTGGCTTCCCTCTTCCTGGGGAAAGATTGACTGTAGCTTAAAAGCAGGCGCAGAATGGAACACGGTTCCTTTCCCATTGTTGATCTTGCCGGAAGCTAACTTGTCCTACATCACCCAGCGCGAAACGTTCAACTTGATTAATAACATGGAATTCCTGAACGACCGTTACGCCTCCATGTCATTATCTTATGATATGAATGGAAAACTATTCAACCGTATTCCCCTTATCAAGAACTTGAAATGGAGGGAAATGTTCCGCGTACGTGCCTTGTGGGGAACATTGACGGATAAGAATAATCCGTTTAAGAGCAACAATCCCGATTTGTTCCGTTTCCCGACACGCGACGGTAAGTTCACCAGTTTCGTAATGGACCCGAAAGTGCCGTATATCGAAGGAAGTGTAGGTATCTACAACATTTTCAAGTTGCTGCACATTGAATATGTACATCGTTTCACTTACCGTGATAATCCGGGTATCAACAAAAACGGTATTCGTTTCATGGTATTAATGGTATTCTAAAAAATTATGCAACCTTTAGCAGAACGGTTACGGCCAAAAACTTTGGATGAATATATCGGTCAGAAACATTTAGTTGGACCGGGAGCCATCTTGCGGAAGATGATTGACGCAGGACGCATCTCTTCTTTTATTCTCTGGGGACCTCCCGGAGTAGGTAAAACGACTCTTGCACAGATCATTGCCAACAAACTGGAGACGCCTTTCTATACTTTGAGTGCTGTAACTTCCGGTGTGAAGGATGTGCGCGAAGTGATAGACCGTGCCAAGAGCAACCGTTTCTTTTCGCAGTCCAGTCCGATTCTGTTTATCGATGAAATCCATCGGTTCAGCAAGTCACAGCAGGATTCACTGTTAGGAGCTGTAGAGAACGGAACAGTCACGCTGATTGGTGCAACAACGGAAAACCCGTCGTTCGAGGTCATCCGCCCTCTCCTGTCCCGTTGCCAGCTTTATGTACTCAAATCTTTGGAAAAAGAAGATTTGCTGGAACTTCTGCAACGCGCCATCACTACGGATACCGTGCTGAAGGAACTAAAAATTGAATTGAAAGAAACAACAGCCATGCTGCGCTTCTCCGGTGGAGATGCCCGCAAACTGCTTAATATATTGGAACTTGTTGTACAATCGGAGACGGAGGAAATAGTTGTCATCACCGATGAAATGGTGACCGAACGCTTGCAACAGAATCCACTGGCTTATGACAAAGATGGAGAGATGCATTATGACATTATCTCGGCTTTCATCAAGTCTATCCGCGGCAGCGATCCTGACGGAGCGATCTACTGGCTTGCCCGTATGGTAGAAGGAGGCGAAGATCCTGCTTTCATTGCCCGCCGGCTTGTGATCTCTGCTTCCGAGGACATTGGTTTGGCAAACCCGAATGCATTGCTTCTCGCTAATGCGTGCTTTGATACATTGATGAAAATCGGTTGGCCCGAAGGACGGATTCCTTTGGCTGAAACAACGATTTATCTGGCTACCAGCCCTAAAAGCAACTCGGCATACAGTGCAATTAACGATGCATTAGAGTTAGTCCGGTCAACTGGTAATCTGCCTGTCCCCTTGCATCTGCGCAATGCTCCGACCAAACTGATGAAACAGTTGGGATACGGACAGGAATATAAATATGCACACAGCTATGAAGGTAACTTTGTCAAACAGCAATTTCTTCCGGACGAATTGAAAGACAAACGGATATGGCAACCGCAAAACAATCCGGCAGAGCAGAAACATGCCGAGCGAATGATACAGTTGTGGGGAGACAAATTTAAGAAATAAGTGTTCGTAAAATAAGTCACTCCCTTCTGTAAGAAAAGCTAAAAGCAAAATAAAGCAGTAGGAAACATTATAACATATTAATAATATTGAAATTGAAATGAAGATTGTAGTTTTAGACGGCTATGCCGCCAATCCCGGAGATTTATCCTGGGAGGGTATGAAGGTGCTTGGAGAATGTACAATTTATGACCGTACAGCTCCGGAAGAGGTATTAGAACGTGCAGCCGGTGCAGAAGCAATTCTGACTAACAAGGTAATCATCAATGCAGACCACATGGCTGCACTGCCCGAACTGAAATATATCGGTGTGTTGGCTACCGGATACAATGTGGTAGACACAGCTGCTGCAAAAGAACGGGGAATCGTCGTTACTAATATTCCTTCATACAGCACCGCTTCCGTTGCTCAAATGGTATTTGCGCATATCCTGAACATCACTCAACAAGTGCAACACCACTCTGAAGAAGTGCATAAAGGTCGTTGGACCAACAACAAGGATTTCTGTTTTTGGGACACTCCGTTGATGGAACTGCGGGAAAAGAAAATCGGTCTGGTAGGACTGGGAAATACCGGATATACCACAGCGCGTGTTGCGATCGGTTTCGGTATGCAAGTGTATGCATTGACTTCTAAATCGCACTTCCAGTTACCACCGGAAATCAAGAAGATGGATTTAGATCAGTTGTTCAGCGAATGTGATATTATCAGTTTGCACTGCCCGCTTACTCCGGAGACACGCGAAATGGTAAATGCACGCCGTCTGGGTATGATGAAGCCGACAGCTATTTTAATCAACACCGGTCGCGGCCCGCTTATCAACGAACAAGACCTTGCAGACGCTTTGAACAATGGCAAGATTTATGCAGCCGGAGTAGACGTGCTTTCTACTGAACCGCCTTGTGCCGACAATCCATTATTGACTGCGAAGAACTGCTACATCACTCCGCACATTGCCTGGGCAACCATCGAGGCTCGTGAACGTCTGATGAATATTGCAATCAGTAACCTTCAGGCTTACATTGCCGGAAAACCGGAGAATATAGTCAATAAATAAAAAGCGATATATCCGAAAGGATAGAAAAGGCTTATATATAAAAACTCCCCTCATTTAACTTCTCTACCATGACATAGAGAATTAAATAAGGGGAGTTTATTTGTTCCTACAAGAATCTCAATTCGAAATTCTATGTGGACAAAGTATTAATATGAGTGTCCTCCTTCATCCATTTCTTTCTCGGTAATTTTGTGACGATCGATACTACGCCAAGCATAGAAAATATATGCAATTACGAATGGAACAAGAATAGAGACATAGGCCATTGTCTTTAGTGTAAATTCGCTGGAACAGCTATTGGCTAAAGTTAATGAGCTTTGCAGGTCTGTATATGACGGATAATAAGCGGTATTGTTGTACCCTGCTACCAGCAATAAAGATAAAACAGTCAGTACCGTACCGATTCCCGTAAACCAGATTCCTTTATCAAACGTCTTTTTAAGCAATGTCTTTCCAATGCCGAAAAGAACCAGTACCACACCAATCAGGAATAAAGCCAACACTACCGGCATTTCGATAAAGTTAGTGAGATACTTATATGGCTGCATATAAATTTCCTGTGTATCCGGATTAACGGCAAAGCCATCAGATACCAATGTACGAATGACAAATGCCAAAAAGAATACAAGGAACAAGACTGTATTATTGCGTACTGCACGACGACATTTATCGGTCAGCTCCTTATCATCAATATTATTAATGAAATAGAGAGATCCCAACACACGGGCAAGGAAGAAGACAGCCAATCCAAGAATAACATTCCAAATGTTGGTCAGTGCATCCAATCCGTGCCAGCCATTTCCCCAATGACTGATTACCGGCATAATGGTATCTGTCATATTGGCCTTATTAATATAGAAATCAGAACCGGTAAAGAAAGTAGCCACTGCCCCACCAAGTAACACAGGACCTACCACTCCATTAATCACCAAAAAAGTCCGGTATGTCTTTTTACCTAACAGATTTCCGGCTTTACTCTGAAACTCATAACTGACAGCCTGCAATACAAAACTGAAAAGTATAATCATCCAAAGCCAATATGCACCGCCGAAACTGGTACTGTAAAACAAGGGGAAAGAAGCGAAGAAAGCTCCTCCAAATGTAACCAATGTAGTAAACGTAAACTCCCACTTACGTCCGGTAGAATTCACCATCATCTTACGATGTTCCTCGGTTTTACCCAAGCAGAACAACAAAGAATTACCTCCTTGTACAAACAATAAGAACACGAGTATGGCTCCTAACAAGGAAACGACAAGCCACCAATATTGTTGCAAAAATATATACATATAGCTAAAATATTAAGTAATGAGTAATAGGTAATTATCAATTCTCCGGTCCTTTTTTGATAGCCTTTACCATAATTCCGACACCTGCAATCAACATCACTGTAAACAGGAGCAGGAAGATAAAGAAAGTCGTTTGTACAGAGCTTACATCCAGTTTGGAGATGGCAGCCATTGTCGGCAGCATATCACGGATAGCCCACGGTTGACGCCCACATTCGGCAACCACCCATCCGGCTTGTCCGGCGATGTATCCCAAAGGAATTGTCAGCAGAGCAATCCAGTGCATCCAACGCATCTGGCTTAAATCTTTCTTATAGATAAAGAAGAGAACGACAATAAAGAACAGGATAAAGTATCCGCCCAAGATTACCATTACACGGAATGCATAAAAGTTCAGAGGAACATTCGGAACCAGTTGGTTCACATCTTTGATATATCCGTAACCGAAATATGGAATATTTTCCTGTAATACTTTATATGCAATTTGAGCATCTTCCTCATGTCCTGCACTCTTTGCTGCACGATAGGCAGCCAATGCACCGATAGCCGTTTTTCCACGTTCTATCTTCTCGGCAGCAGAAAGAGCTGTCGATCCGTCTTTCTGTTGATAACCACCCTCGATGATATTTGTAATACCAGGAACGTAGCCGTCTACATTACGTTCTGCAAGGAAAGAAAGCATGCTGGGGATTTCAAAACGGAAGAGAAAAGGATCTTTCCCATCGTTGTAAGTCTTCTTTTCCGGGTTCAACACTCCTATTCCAACCAGACCTACATTAGTGCCGCCTTCATACAGACCTTCCACAGCAGCCAGTTTCATCGGTTGCGTCTGGGCAATCTGATAACCGGAACCATCACCTGTCCAAACAGAAAGCAACGATGCTACTAATCCGAAAATCGCCCCAATTTTGATGCTGGCAAGCGCAAACTCACGATTACGTTTCTTCAGCAGATACCAACAACTGATGCCGACTACAAAAATAGCACCCAGCACCCAGCCGGACAATACCGTATGGAAGAATTTATTGACCGCTACAGGTGACGTAGCCACTGCCCAGAAATCTACCATCTCATTACGAACTGTATCAGGATTGAATTCCATGCCTACCGGATGCTGCATCCATGCGTTGGCAACGAGAATCCACCAGGCGGAAATCGTAGCTCCCAAGCCTGTAAGCCAGGTAGAAGCCAAGTGGAAACGTTTACTTACTTTGCCCCATCCAAAGAACATGACGGCGATAAATGTGGCTTCCATAAAGAATGCCAAAATACCTTCAATAGCCAACGGAGCACCGAAGATATCTCCTACAAACCATGAATAATTGCTCCAGTTCGTACCGAACTCAAACTCCAGAATCAAACCGGTTGCCACACCAATGGCAAAGTTTATACCGAAGAGTTTCATCCAAAACTGGGCAGTCTTTTTCCAAAATTCATTGCCTGTTTTATAATACAGCGTCTCCATGATTCCCATCACCACTGCCAGTCCGAGTGTGAGAGGAACAAAAATCCAGTGGTACATGGCTGTCATCGCAAATTGGGCTCTCGACCAATCGATCAGCGAGGTGTCAATACTTTCAATCATAATCCTATGTAGTTTAAGAGTTAAAAATCAGTAGATTTACCGGGGATGGCACGTTCTATCAGTTCGTTTCCCACGTATGTTCCCTTGTCGTCATCCGTAGGATGGTCACGGAGGAAATCAGGGAAAAAGAACATTTTAAGGATGAAGAACATAACGAATAATTTCAGCAGAATGATAACCCACAGGGTACGCCCCAAGGTCATACTACGGAAGCCCTCCAAATAGAAGTTCCAGATCGTAAGCAGTGTATTCTTCATATGTTGACGTTATAATTTGTAATGAGTACAAATATACATTTTTTATAATTAAAACAAACAACTAATCAAAAAAGTTGTGTGATTTGTTGTGTTTTTCTTCAAAAACCTGCCTATCGACAGAAAAAAAACATTTAACGGCGAAATTACGTCATCCGTCTATCGTTTTTGCGGCATATATAATATGTACGTACCTTCGCTAACAGTAAATCAATAGAAGTATGAATATGATAAATGTAAGAAGATTGACAGTGATGACATTTCTTGGAGCAGGTATGCTGTCCGGCATATCTGCCCAAGTTTCTCCGCTGCAAGTCGATACGCTGAAAGAAACGAAAATTCCGGCTCAATGGGATTTGCAGTCATGCATCGACTACGCAAAAGAGCAGAACATCACGATTCGCAAGAACCGGATCACTGCGGCCAGCACGCAGATTGATGTAAAGACAGCTAAGGCTGCCTTGTTTCCCAGTCTTTCGTTCTCTACCAGCCAGCAGGTGGTGAATCGTCCGTATCAGGAGACGAGTAGTCGGGTAAGCGGCAGCGAAATTATCAGTAGCAATAGTAAAACGAGCTACAATGGTAATTATGGACTGAATGCGTCGTGGACTCTATATAATGGTAATAAAAGACTGAAAACCATCCAGCAGGAAAAGTTGAACAATCAGGTAGCCGAACTGGACGTAGCGACTTCCGAAAATAACATTCAGGAATCTATCGCCCAAGTGTATATCCAGATTCTTTATGCAGCCGAGTCTGTCAAAGTAAACGAAAGTACCCTGCAAGTCTCTATTGCGCAGCGTGACCGCGGACAGGAACTTCTGAACGCCGGAAGTATTGCCAAAAGCGACTTTGCCCAACTGGAAGCACAGGTGAGCACAGACCGATACCAACTTGTCACAGCGCAAGCCACTCTTGAAGATTACAAATTACAACTGAAACAATTGCTCGAACTGGATGGGGAGAATGAAATGAACATCTACCTCCCTGCCCTGTCCGACGAAAATGTACTGGCTCCGTTGCCTACCAAAAAAGATGTGTACATTAGTGCATTGAGTCTTCGCCCGGAGATTGAAGCTAGCAAACTTAATGTAGAGGCTTCCGAACTGGGTATCGGTATTGCCAAATCAAGTTATTTGCCCACAATCAGCCTTAGCGCAGGAATCGGAACCAACCACACCAGCGGCAGCGACTTCACTTTCGGAGAGCAAGTGAAAAACGGATGGAACAATTCGATCGGATTGTCTGTCAGTGTGCCGATCTTCAATAACCGTCAAACTAAAAGTGCCGTACAGAAAGCAAAATTGCAATACGAGACGAGCATGTTATCCTTGCTTGACGAACAAAAAACTCTGTACAAGACCATCGAAGGACTCTGGCTGGATGCTAACAGTGCACAGCAACGTTATGCAGCAGCAAACGAGAAGTTGAAGAGTACACAAATCAGCTATGAGTTGATTAGCGAACAGTTTAATCTGGGAATGAAGAATACCATAGAACTTCTTACTGAAAAGAACAACTTGCTGCAAGCACAGCAGGAACAGCTTCAAGCCAAATATATGGCCATACTGAATACGCAGTTGCTGAAGTTCTATCAGGGAGATCAATTAGCATTATAAATAAAAGCATAATAAACGAATGAAAACGAAAAAGATTATCTTAATCGCTGTGGCAGTCGTTGTGGTAGCAGGTGCAGGAATCTGGTTCTTTGCAGGTTCACCGGCCAAGCACAAAGTCACCTACGCCACTGCCAACGTGAGCAAAGGCGATATTTCAAATTCGGTCACTGCTACCGGAACCATCGAACCGGTGACGGAAGTAGAAGTCGGTACGCAGGTTTCCGGTATCATCGACAAGATTTACGTAGATTACAACTCGGTAGTAACCAAAGGACAGTTGATTGCCGAAATGGACCGTGCCACATTGCAAAGTGAATTGGCATCACAACAGGCAACGTACGATGGTGCAAAAGCCGAATATGAATATCAGAAGAAGAATTATGAACGTAGCAAAGGCTTACACGAAAAGTCACTGATTAGTGATACGGATTTCGAACAGGCCCTCTACAACTATCAGAAAGCGAAAAGTAGCTATGATAGCAGTAAGGCATCGCTCGCAAAAGCAGAACGTAACCTGGCTTATGCTACTATCACCTCACCGATTGACGGAGTAGTCATCAGCCGTGATGTGGAAGCAGGACAAACCGTTGCTTCCGGATTCGAAACTCCGACACTGTTCACCATTGCTGCCGACCTGACACAGATGCAGGTAGTAGCCGATGTGGATGAAGCTGATATAGGCGGTGTAGTAGAAGGCCAGCGTGCCAGCTTCACGGTAGATGCTTATCCGAATGATGTATTCGAAGGCGTAGTTACACAAATTCGTCTGGGAGATGCAAGCAGTACGAGCAGTACAAGCACCACCACTACAGTAGTTACTTATGAAGTTGTAATCTCTGCTCCCAACCCTGATTTGAAACTGAAACCTCGTTTGACAGCTAATGTCACGATCTATATTCTTGATAAAAAGGATGTGTTGTCTGTCCCGAACAAAGCACTGCGATTCACACCTGAAAAACCGTTAATCGGTAATAATGACATCGTAAAAGATTGCGAAGGCGAACATAAACTCTGGACTCGTGAAGGAACCACATTCACCGCTCATCCGGTAGAAGTAGGAATCAGCAACGGTATATCTACAGAAATTATCAGTGGCATTTCCGAAGGAACAAAAGTTGTGACAGAAGCTACCATAGGAGCAATGCCCGGTGAAAATGTAGCCGCTGAAGGGAATCAGGAAAGTGGCGGAGAAAGAAGTCCGTTCATGCCTAGCCGTCCGGGAAGTAAGAAGAAATAATAATTATTAAAGAGGGTGCCATAATGAATAATAAAATGCAGATTAACGCGATTTATCGCAAAAATAATTGTATAAGTCGTTGATTAATATATCAATATAATTGAAATAATCTGCGATAAATTGCGTTAATCTGCGTTTTGACACACTCTCTTAACACATTATTTACGATGAAAAAAGTAATTGAAATACAAAATATCAAACGTAACTTTCAGGTAGGCGACGAAACTGTCCACGCATTGCGGGGCGTTTCGTTCAATATCAATGAAGGGGAGTTTGTCACCATCATGGGGACTTCCGGTTCGGGGAAATCCACGCTGCTTAATATATTAGGCTGTCTGGACACCCCAACCAGCGGAGAGTATCTGCTCGACGATATTCCTGTACGTACGATGAGCAAGCCTCAACGTGCGGTACTAAGAAACCGGAAGATTGGCTTCGTGTTCCAAAGCTACAACTTGTTACCTAAAACAACGGCTGTAGAAAATGTGGAACTACCGCTTATGTACAACTCTGCCGTGAGCGCTTCCGAACGCCGTCGCCGTGCCATCGAATCCTTACAGGCTGTAGGATTGGGAGACCGCCTGGAACATAAATCCAACCAGATGTCCGGTGGACAGATGCAACGCGTTGCCATCGCACGCGCATTGGTCAACAATCCGGCAGTGATTCTTGCCGACGAAGCGACCGGAAACCTCGACAGCCGTACCTCTTTCGAGATACTTGTACTATTTCAAAAGCTTCATGCAGAGGGACGTACGATTATCTTTGTCACACATAATCCCGAACTTTCGCAATATAGCAGCCGGAATATCCGTCTGCGTGACGGTCAGGTTATAGAAGATACAACCAATCCGAAAATTCTGTCTGCCGCCGAAGCGCTGGCTGCATTGCCGAAAAACGACGAGGATTAATAATTATTCAATGTGCCGATATACTAATGTGCCGATTGCTGTACAATAAACAGCTTGGGTGACTATACCTTCAGGAAATTACCCCATTAGTATATGGACAAATTAGCAAATTATTCATTATGAATGGAACTAATTTATTTAAGATAGCTCTCCGGGCATTGGCGAACAATAAGCTGCGTGCTTTTCTAACCATGCTCGGTATCATTATCGGTGTTGCTTCCGTCATCACGATGCTGGCTATCGGACAAGGTTCGAAGAAAAGCATCCAGCAGCAGATTTCCGAGATGGGATCGAACATGATTATGATTCATCCGGGAGCCGATATGCGTGGAGGTGTCCGTCAGGACCCGTCTGCCATGCAGACTTTGAAGCTTGCCGACTACGAAGCCTTGCGCGATGAGACAAGTTTCCTGTCCGCCATCAGTCCCAATGTTTCATCATCGGGGCAACTCATTGCCGGAAACAACAACTACCCGGCTTCCGTGAATGGTGTCGGAACAGAATATCTCGACATCCGCCAACTGACTGTTGAAAACGGAGAGATGTTCACAGAAGCCGACATACAAAGTTCGGCCAAAGTGTGTGTGATCGGAAAGACGATAGTAGACAATCTTTTTCCGGACGGAAGTGATCCGGTAGGTAAGATTATTCGTTTCAGCAAAATACCGCTTCGTGTGGTAGGTGTGCTCAAAGCCAAAGGCTACAACTCTATGGGACAAGACCAAGATGCAGTAGTGCTTGCACCATACACCACAGTGATGAAACGTCTGCTTGCCGTTACATATTTGCAGGGAGTGTTTGCCTCTGCCCTCACCGAAGATATGACGGATTATGCTACTGACGAAATCAGTACGATCCTCCGTCGCAACCATAAACTGAAAGCTTCGGATGACGATGATTTCACCATCCGTACCCAACAGGAATTGAGCACGATGCTCAACTCAACCACCGACCTGATGACAACCCTGCTGGCTTGTATTGCAGGCATTTCGCTGGTAGTGGGTGGTATCGGAATTATGAATATCATGTATGTATCCGTTACGGAACGCACCCGTGAAATCGGTCTGCGTATGTCCGTCGGTGCACGTGGAGTCGATATTCTAAGCCAATTCCTTATCGAGGCCATCATGATTAGTATCACGGGAGGTATCATCGGAGTAATTATCGGTTGCGGGGCCAGCTGGATTGTCAAGAGCGTAGCGCATTGGCCTATCTATATCCAGCCGTGGAGCGTATTCCTTTCCTTCGCAGTATGTACCATTACGGGCGTCTTCTTCGGATGGTATCCGGCTAAGAAAGCAGCAGATTTAGACCCGATAGAAGCCATCAGATACGAATAATTGATTGACAACCGTCGGTTGTCAATTAAAAAAATTATCTTTGTCTTTATGAAACAAACCTTTACATCCGCACGTCGTCCCCTGGAGATACTGATACACATTATCAGCTGGGGGATTATGTTCGGTTTCCCGTTCTTCTTCGTTGAACGTGGAAACGGGAACATTAACTGGATGGCCTATATACGCCATCTTGCTGTACCACTCTCTTTCATGATTGCGTTCTACGTGAATTATTTCATTCTTGTTCCCCGTTACCTGTTTCAGAGTCAGGCCAAAAGATATATCGTCTACAACATTATCTTTTTATGTGTCATCGGCATTTTGTTACATCTCTGGCAAAGCCTGACATTCGATCCGTCATTTATGCCAAAATCCAAAAGACCGGGGATGCCTCCGGGATGGTTGTTCTTCCTTAGAGATATGTTGAGCCTCGTATTTACTATCGGCCTAAGTGCCGCTATCCGTATGAGCGCGCGATGGACGCAGAATGAAGCAGCCCGCAAAGAAGCGGAACGAAACCGTGCGGAAGCGGAACTGAAAAATCTACGGAACCAACTGAACCCTCACTTTCTGCTGAATACGCTGAATAATATCTATGCACTGATTGCATTTGATTCGGACAAGGCGCAACAAGCAGTTCAGGAGTTGAGCAAACTGCTTCGTTATGTGTTATATGATAATCAACAGACATACGTTCCTCTCTGCAAAGAGGTTGATTTTATCCGGAATTACATTGAACTGATGCGCATCCGCTTGTCGGCCAATGTACAGATGATTACTAAATTCGATATTCAGCCCGACAGCCAGACGCTTATAGCCCCGCTTATCTTTATCTCATTGATAGAGAATGCTTTCAAGCATGGCATCTCCCCTACTGAATCGAGTTTCATCAGTATTCATCTTTCGGAGAATGATAAGGAGGTGATTTGCGAAATCCGCAACAGTAATCATCCAAAGACAGTGGAGGATAAAAGTGGCTCGGGTGTGGGACTGGAGCAAGTCAGCCGCCGGTTGGAGATTCTTTATCCCGGGGCTTATACTTGGTCGAAAGGCATCTCAAAGGATGAAAAAGTATACGAATCGAGATTAAGCATCAAGATCAAAGAGTAGATTTCAAAACATTGGATATAAGAACTTTAGATATAAATTAGTATGATATTACGTTGTGCAATTGTTGACGATGAGCCGTTAGCTCTTAGCTTGTTAGAGAGTTACGTGAATAAAACCCCGTTCCTGCAACTCATAGGAAAGTATTCCAGTGCGGTTCAGGCAATGAAAGAATTGCCTGGCGAAGAGGTCGATCTCCTGTTTCTGGACATCCAGATGCCGGAGCTTAATGGTTTGGAGTTTTCGAAGATGGTAGATCCGCACACCCGCATTGTGTTTACCACTGCTTTCGGACAGTATGCCATCGACGGTTATCGTGTCAATGCACTCGATTACCTGCTGAAACCGATCTCATACGTCGATTTCCTGCAAGCCGCCAACAAAGCCCTTCAATGGTTCGAACTTGTGCAGAAACCGGAAGAGATAGACAGTATCTTTGTGAAAAGTGACTACAAACTGGTGCAAGTGGACTTGAAGAAAATCATGTATATCGAAGGACTGAAAGATTATATTAAAATATATACGGAAGATGCCTCCAAACCCATTCTATCACTGATGAGTATGAAAGCAATGGAGGAACTTTTACCTTCCAGCCGCTTCATACGTGTGCACCGCTCATTCATCGTACAAAAAGATAAGATACGCGTGATCGACCGCGGCCGTATTGTTTTTGACAAGACATATATTCCTATCAGCGATAGTTACAAACAAGTTTTTCAGACTTTTCTTGACGAAAGGAGCTGATTATTCATGAATTTATCGGTAAAAAAGTGATTTTTGTCGATTATAGTTTGTCAAAACCCGTTTTATATCTACCTTTGCAAAGAACAGAAAGGGATTGTGAAATTCCAAGAATAGAATAGTTTAGTTAAGTCTAGTTTAGTTTTTGTGTTGATAGCTCCCTCGTCGGCGGACGAACAAGGGAGCTATTTTTTATTTATTACAGGAATATAATTGCATAAAATATACATATTTTCCATAACTTTGCAGTGACAAAGGATCACACAAATGGAATATAGTGTAGAAGAACTAAAAAGTGAATTAATAGAGAAATGCAAGAGCGAAGGTATCCTGTATGCAACGGTTGCAATGGACCGTCATACTAAAGAAATGATTCTTCCTGATACTTTACAAGGAGCTCTGAAACATCCGGAATTCTTCGTATGTACTTGCAAGAAAGTAAAAGACCAATATGTAGTGGAGGAGATTACCAAAGTGTAATCCTCCTCCAGTCTTTTATTTTTTATTCGCCCAGTTCACCCAGTAAATCGTAGGAAGGAGCAAAGAAAAGTGTTCCCGTTACTGCTGTACTAAAGTCCAGTAAACGGTCGGTATTGCCTACCGGATTGCCAATAAACATACTTTCCAACATCTGCCGGGTAGTAGTGAACGTACTTGCATAACCGATGAAGTAGGTACCATATTCTCCTTTAGACGTATTGGCGAACGGCATATTGGCACGCACTATTTTCAGGTCATCACCAATATTAGTGACGGCATTATGCGCATTTTGAGGTTTCTCCTCATCAGACAGTTCGACATCGTTAAACTTGCGACGCCCGATCACTTTCTCCTGTTCTTCCACAGGCAAGGAGTTCCACGCAACCATATCGTGAATATACTTCTGCACAAAGACATAGCTGCCTCCTGCAAAATCAGCATCTTCCTCTCCTACAACTGCAAAATGATAGGGATTTTCATCAACTGCCGGATTCTCCGTTCCATCCACAAAGCCGATAATGGCCTTGCCATCCATATATCTGAAACCGTGAGTTTCGTCGACAGGCTCAACTACGCCTTGAAGTTTCTCATCGATGATAGATGCAAACTCAAAACATAATCCCATCTGTTTTGCACGGATATGAAACAATAAGTCGCCCGGAGTAGAAACTGCCGTATGCTTCTCGCCTTTTATCTCTTCGAAAGTGTTCAGTTCTTTGGGTTTTCCCTGTTCCGGGAAAAGACGGCTCCAGGCATCAGCTCCAAATCCCATGGTACAACTGAACATCATATCGGGAAAACGGTTACGCATACTGCGAATCAGGGCCGAAAAATTGGCACACACATCTTTTACTTTGTCAAGAGTTTCAGGCGAATCTTTTAAAGCATAAACAATAAAGATAACATTTTCGCCTTGTTTCCCAGCTACGTCTTGCGGGATATTACCACCAAATGAAGGTTGATAAGGATTCATATTCTTCTTTTTTCTATTAGTTTCGTCAATGAAATAGTTATGTTCTAACTCATCTTTTTATTAGGATCTTCAATATATGCGGCAGCCCCTTTATCCATAAACAGTTCTACATTTTGCGCATGATGAGCCACATAGGCTGCGGGACCAGTGTCTCCCGAATTACAGATTTCTTCTACTACATCGGCTTTGTTTTTTCCGGTAATCAGGAAAATGACATAGCGGGCATTCTGAATGGGGTATCCCGTCATTGCGATACGCTTCTGCCCGTTACGGGGATGTGCACTGACCACATAAATAGAGTTTGAAGTCAGCAAATCTTCTTGTCCGGGAAAGATGGAAGAAGTGTGTCCGTCATCTCCAGCCCCCAACAGTATAATATCGAATTCGGGCCAACCACGTTTAAACGGCACTTGCTGCCGGACTAACTCCGAATAGCGAACCGCCTCTTTCGCAGGCTTTTCCTCTCCACGGATGCGGAATACATTCTCATAAAGAATAGGAGTTATGCCCAGAAGAAGGTTGCGCATCATTCCGTAATTACTGTCCGAATCATCGGGAGGCACACAACGTTCATCCACCCAATAAATCCGCATACGGTCCCAAGGGGTAATTTCCAGATATTCATTCGCCCATAAATCGAACATCAGAGCAGGGGTATTACCACCGCTGACTGCGATATTGAACACTCTGTCCGGCTCTTCATTCATGATTTCCACCAGGCGGAGTATCAATGCTCGTGAAGTTTCAATAGATGAGGGAAAAACTGATATTTTCATAATTCACAATATTGATCTGTATTTGTCAAATTCTTACAAGGATTCGTCCAGTCGGCCCCATGTTCATGCATCATCGCTTCGCTTTCCAAAGGCCCCCACGTACCTGCGGGATAACCGTAAAGAGGCGCGTCGGGATTATCTTTCCAATAGCGCAGCACCGGATCGAAAAATTTCCATGAGGCTTCTACTGCATCACTTCGAGTAAATAAAGTCGGATCACCCTGAATACAATCGTCTATCAGACGGGCATAAGCGTCGCCACTAGGCACACCGCCCAACTGTGCATAACTGAAATCCATCGTCACCTGACGGACTTCGAAGCCTGCACCGGGGACTTTCATTCCGATCTTGAGCACTATTCCTTCATTCGGTTGCAAACGAAGAATCAATTTATTCGCCCGCGGACAGTTGCCACCGGCACAATGAAACATCTGATGAGGTGTTTCACGGAAATGAACAACGATTTCCGTTACTTTCGTCGGCATTTGTTTTCCTGTACGAATGTAGAACGGAACGCCACTCCAGCGCCAGTTACTGATGCCCAGTTTCATGGCAATATAAGTTTCCGTGCGCGAATCGGGAGCCACTCCTTTTTCTTCACGGTATCCCTTTTTACTACCGGAGGCTGTATATTGTCCGCGAACAATATGTTCGTTCAAATCGACATCGTTCAATGGAGTTAGAGATTCGTAGACCTTCACCACTTCATTACGGAAATTGTCTGCATTGAAAACAGCAGGCGGTTCCATAGCCGTAAGGGCTACAAGCTGTATCAGATGGTTCTGCACCATATCCCGCAGCGCACCTGCCGTTTCATAGAACCCGCCACGTTGCTCGATACCCAGATTTTCTACGGCTGTAATCTCAACGTAGTCGATATAGTTACGGTTCCAGAGAGGTTCGAAGATACCATTAGCAAAACGGAAAGCCAGTACATTCTGGGCCGTTTCCTTACCGAGAAAATGGTCGATACGGTAAATTTGATGCTCATTGAAAACAGAGGCATACGTTTTATTCAGTTCAAGTGCCGATTCGAGATCATAGCCGAAAGGTTTTTCGACGATGATGCGCGAATGGGGAGTGTTAAGTCCGGCAGCTTTCAAGTAGATGGGCACTACTCCGTAAAGTGATGGCGGAGTGGCAAGGTAGAACAGCAGATTGTCCGGATCTACCTCGTTAGTCAATTCCATCAGACGTTGGCGGAGTTGTGGGTAACCTTCTTCTTTTGCCGGGTCCATCGGTAAATAGTAGAGATGGGAGACAAACGAAGCCATAAGAGCTGCGTCCTGTTCTTCGGACTTGACGAACTGTTGCAGTTCTTCTAATATATAGGAACGGTAGTTATCGTCAGAATAGACCGTACGCCCGATACCCAATATGGAAAACTCTCCGGTCAACCGGTTTTCACGGTAAAGGGAGTAAAGGGCAGGCATCAGCTTACGCTTGGTCAAGTCACCCGACGCACCGAAAATTATCATTGCAAATTTATCCATCATTCAAGAATTGTTTTGATTTATGTTTTGAAATGGTAAATAATCATTTATGAGTCCACCACAGAGGACACGGAGAACACAGAGTTCTTCTCTCTCTTTCTGCAAGTAAAACAGAGCGATAAATACAATTATAAATACGTGAAACTCTGTGTTACTCCATAGTAAATAAAAATATAAAACCTCTGTGTCCTCCGTGTCCTCTGTGGTGAAATATAATTTATCATTTCAAAACTATTTTTCTATTTAAACATTATATGTACCCGATTTCGTATCTCCTCCGTGGCCTGTCCAGTTCTCGTGGAAGAACTGTCCGCGCAACTCATCCTTACGCTCAAAAGTGTGCGCACCGAAATAATCGCGTTGTGCCTGCACAAGGTTGGCGGGCAAATCGGCAGAAGTGAGCGAATAGAAATAGTTCAGGGCAGAAGAGAAAGCAGGAACGGGAAGTTCTTCTTTCATGGCTTCCGCCACCAGACTCTTCCATCCGGGAAGCAATGTCTTCATTTCTTCTTTAAAATAAGGAGCCAACAACAAGTGTTTAGGCTTGTCGGTGGCTTCGAAGGCAGCAGCAATATCGTTCAGGAATATACTGCGGATGATGCATCCCCCACGCCACATACGTGCAATGGAAGCCAGGTCGAGATGCCAGCCGAAAGCATCGGAAGCACGTTGCAACACGGCGAATCCCTGGGCATAAGAGACGAGTTTGGAAGCATAAAGAGCAGAAAAAATATTCTTTACGAGTTCCGCCTTATTATATATAGGTTGTGTATGTTGACACTGGAATTGCTTGGAAGCCAAGTGACGCAAGTCTTTCTGTGAAGAAAGGCTTCGTTCGAATACCGCCGTGGCAATTAGCCCTAACGGCATACCGAGTTCCATCGCATTGATAACCGACCATTTACCGGTTCCTTTCTGTCCGGCTGCATCCAGAATTTTATCAATGAGATAACCTCCGGATTTGTCTTTATGCCGCAGAATGTTGGCGGTGATTTCAATCAGATAACTGCGAAGTTTGCCTTCGTTCCAACGGGCAAAGACATCAGCCATTTCCTCATTGGTCAGATCAAGCAACTTTTTCATCACCCAATAGGCTTCGGCAATCAGTTGCATATCACCATATTCGATACCGTTGTGAATCATCTTCACAAAATGACCGGAGCCGGCAGGACCCACCCATTGGCAACAAGGAGTGCCGTCCGGAGCTTTTGCCGCAATACTCTGAAGAATCGGTTTCACTTCCGGCCATGCTTTTTCCGAACCGCCGGGCATAATAGAAGCGCCATTCAAGGCTCCCTCCTCACCACCGGACACACCGCTACCGACGAAAAGAAATCCCTTTGATTCCGCCAGTTGGACACGACGGTTGGTATCTTCGTAATTAGAATTACCGCCATCAATAAGAATGTCTCCCGGTGAAAGCAACGGGAAAAGCTGATCCATCAGTTCGTCTACCGGACTTCCGGCACGAACCATCATCATAATCTTACGGGGAATAGCTATCGAATCTACAAATGCCTTTATATCCGTGAATCCTTCGATGTTTTTACCTTTTGCACGACCATTCAGGAAGCGCTCTACCACCCCCTCTTCTACTCCGGGAACAGTACGGTTATATACCGACACGTGCCATCCCTTACTCTCCATGTTTAAAGCAAGATTCTCGCCCATCACAGCCAAGCCGATAAGTCCGATATCTGTTTTATTCTGATTTGCCATAACTTGTATATTTTGAATATTCTTTATCTTAGTAACATTTAAAATGCACATTTGTTCGCAAGATTTTAGATTAAAACATTATTTTTGTAGTCTACAAATAAAATCAAGGATGAAGAAGATCAAAATCGGTTTGTTGGCACGCATCGTTATCGCCATCATTTTGGGTATTGCCATCGGCACAGTTTTCCCGGCTCCGCTAGTGCGAATATTTGTTACGTTCAATGGTATTTTCAGTGAATTTCTCAATTTCTCTATCCCATTGATTATCGTCGGGCTGGTCACTGTGGCTATTGCCGACATCGGGAAAGGTGCAGGAAAAATGCTGCTCCTGACTGCTTTGATCGCTTACTTCGCTACTCTTTTTTCCGGCTTTCTCTCCTACTTCACAGGAGTCACAATATTTCCCTCACTTATCGAACCGGGTGCGCCACTTGAAGAAGTAAGCGCAGCGCAGGGAATCCTCCCCTACTTCTCCGTTTCCATTCCGCCGCTGATGAACGTGATGACAGCCCTGGTTTTAGCTTTCACACTGGGGTTAGGACTGGCGTCACTCAACAGCGACGCATTGAAAAATGTGGCACGTGATTTTCAGGAAATTATCGTACGAATGATAAGTGCCGTCATTCTGCCTTTGCTGCCGCTTTATATTTTCGGCATATTCCTCAACATGACACATTCGGGACAAGTATATTCTATCCTGATGGTGTTTATTAAAATTATCGGAGTCATCTTCGTTCTTCATATTTTCCTGTTGGTTTTTCAGTATTCCATTGCGGCATTGTTTGTGCATAAAAATCCATTCAAATTGCTTATCAAAATGCTGCCGGCTTACTTCACGGCATTGGGCACACAATCATCCGCAGCCACCATCCCCGTGACGCTGGAACAGGCCAAAAAGAACGGAGTATCTGCCGAAGTGGCCGGATTCGTGATTCCGCTATGTGCCACCATCCATCTATCGGGCAGCACATTGAAAATCGTAGCCTGCGCACTGGCATTGATGATGATGCAGGGAATGCCGTTCGACTTCCCCCTGTTCGCCGGGTTTATCTTTATGCTGGGTATCACAATGGTAGCCGCTCCGGGAGTTCCGGGTGGAGCAATCATGGCTTCCCTGGGGATTCTGCAATCCATGCTCGGTTTCGACGAATCGGCACAAGCTTTGATGATTGCGCTTTACATCGCCATGGACAGTTTCGGCACTGCCTGCAATGTGACGGGAGACGGAGCTATCGCTTTGATTATCGACAAAATAATGGGAAAAAACCGTGCTGAATGACTGTGCTGAAAAATAATTGGAAAGTCACTTGGCTGGGTCACAAAAAATGCCGACATTTGCACCCACATTTTCAATTATATAAATAATTAGCGTATGAAAAAAGCCCTAATTTCAGGCATCACCGGACAAGATGGTTCTTATCTTGCCGAATTTCTATTGCAAAAAGGTTACGAAGTACACGGTATACTCCGTCGTTCTTCTTCGTTCAATACAGGACGTATTGAACATTTGTATTTTGACGAGTGGGTGCGCGACATGAAACAGAAACGTACGATTAATCTGCATTATGGGGATATGACAGATTCTAGTTCGTTACTTCGTATTATTCAACAGGTGCAACCGGATGAAATCTACAATCTCGCAGCTCAAAGCCACGTGAAGGTTTCGTTCGACGTTCCGGAATACACTGCCGAAGCAGATGCTATCGGTACGTTGCGTATGCTCGAAGCTGTACGCATCCTGGGACTGGAAAAGAAAACCCGCATCTATCAGGCTTCTACTTCCGAATTGTTCGGTAAGGTGCAGGAAGTTCCACAAAAAGAGACAACTCCATTCTATCCCCGTTCTCCGTATGGGGTAGCCAAACAATATGGTTTCTGGATTACTAAAAACTACCGCGAAAGCTATGGTATGTTTGCAGTAAACGGTATTTTGTTCAATCATGAGAGCGAACGCCGTGGTGAGACGTTCGTTACCCGTAAAATTTCGCTTGCTGCCGCACGTATCGCACAGGGCGAACAGGACAAGCTGTATCTGGGTAATCTGGATTCTCTTCGCGACTGGGGATATGCCAAGGATTACATCGAATGTATGTGGCTGATCCTGCAACATGATGTTCCCGAAGATTTCGTTATTGCTACTGGAGAAATGCACACGGTGCGCGAATTCGCAACGTTAGCATTCAAAGAAGCAGGGATCGAACTTCGTTGGGAAGGTGAAGGCGTAAATGAAAAAGGTATCGATGTAGCTACCGGAAAATCTCTGGTAGAAGTTGATCCGAAGTATTTCCGTCCATCAGAAGTAGAACAGCTGCTGGGCGACCCGACAAAAGCTAAAACACTATTGGGTTGGGATCCGCGTAAAACATCATTCGAAGAACTGGTAAGCATCATGGTTCGCCACGATATGGAGAAAGTGAGACGAATGATTGCTACCAAACACTAAATGAATTTCATTTCACCACAGAGGACACCGAGGACACAGAGGAAAAAATAAAATCCTCCGTGTCCTCTGCGTCCTCTGTGGTGAACTAATAAAAGATAGAATGGAAAAGAATGCAAAGATATATGTGGCAGGACACCGCGGACTTGTGGGATCTGCTATCTGGAAGAATTTGCAGGATAAAGGATACACAAATCTGGTAGGCCGCACTCACAAAGAGCTTGATCTGCTGGATGGCGCGGCTGTCCGTAATTTTTTCGATGAAGAACAACCGGAATATGTATTCCTTGCTGCTGCCTTTGTGGGTGGTATCATGGCGAACAGCATCTACCGTGCCGACTTCATCTATAAGAATCTGCAAATTCAACAGAATATCATCGGAGAGAGCTTCCGCCACCATGTAAAGAAGTTGCTCTTTCTGGGTAGCACGTGTATTTATCCACGTGACGCCGAACAGCCGATGAAGGAAGACGTATTGCTTACTTCACCGTTGGAATATACCAACGAACCGTATGCAATCGCTAAAATTGCCGGACTGAAAATGTGCGAAAGTTTCAACCTGCAATATGGAACGAACTACATCGCTGTGATGCCGACAAACCTTTACGGACCGAATGATAATTTCGACTTGGAACGCAGTCATGTACTGCCTGCCATGATCCGTAAGATTCATCTGGCACACTGTCTGAAAGAAGGAAACTGGGAAGCTGTACGTAAGGATATGAATCTGCGTCCGGTGGAAGGTGTGAATGGCGACAGTCCGAAAGAAGAAATCCTGGCTATTCTGCAAAAATACGGAATCAGCGAAACGGAAGTCACTCTTTGGGGTACAGGTACTCCACTCCGCGAGTTCCTTTGGAGCGAAGAAATGGCGGATGCCAGTGTCTTTGTTATGGAGCACGTAGACTTCAAAGATACCTATAAAGAAGGTAGCAAAGATATCCGCAACTGCCACATCAACATCGGCACCGGTAAGGAAATCACCATCCGCCAACTGGCCGAACGTATTGTAGAGACTGTAGGGTATCAAGGAAAACTGACCTTCGACAGCAGCAAACCGGACGGCACTATGCGCAAGCTGACCGATCCTTCGAAACTGCACGCTTTGGGGTGGCACCATAAAATTGAAATCGAGGAAGGCGTACAAAGAATGTACGAATGGTACTTGAAATAAGAATCTAAAGAATCAATCAATATGCTATGAGCAGAATTATTTTTGATTATAGCATATTTTTTTTTGATTATAGCATAATGAAATTAGCTATAATCATATTCTTTCCTCCTACCGGCCTGTCGCAATCTCACCGCATCGCCCTTCCCCCATTTCCAAAAATTCTTCCCTCTTAATTCTTCATTCTTAATATAATTGCTATATTTGCACAAATTAATACCAAATGTGCAAAACAATGGAACAAAGTTTTATAGCCTACATTGAGAATAGTATCAAAAATAATTGGGACTTGGATGCCCTGACCGATTATAAAGGTGCAACATTACAGTATAAAGACGTAGCTCGCAAGATCGAAAAACTCCATATCATTTTTGAAGAAAGTGGAATCCGCAAAGGAGATAAGATTGCTGTTTGCGGAAGAAACAGCTCTCATTGGGGAGTCACTTTCCTTGCTACACTGACGTATGGGGCAGTTGTTGTACCCATTCTCCATGAATTTAAAGCGGACAATATACATAACATCGTCAACCATTCCGAAGCAAAATTACTGCTTGTAGGAGATATGGTATGGGAAAACCTGAATGAGTCGGCAATGCCGCTACTGGAGGGTATCCTGATGATGAACGACTTCACCCTGCTAGTGTCACGCAGCGAACGACTGACTTATGCACGCGAGCATCTGAACGAAATGTTCGGCAAAAAATATCCGAAGAATTTCCGCACAGAGCATATCGCTTATCATAAGGATGAACCGGAAGAACTGGCTGTTATCAATTATACTTCAGGAACAACAAGTTACTCGAAAGGAGTAATGCTCCCCTATCGCAGTCTGTGGTCGAATACCAAATTTGCTTTTGAAGTATTAGACCTGCAAGCCGGAGATAAGATCGTATCCATGCTCCCTATGGCACATATGTACGGACTGGCTTTCGAATTCCTTTATGAGTTCTCCGTGGGTTGCCACATCTACTTCCTTACTCGCATGCCGAGTCCGAAAATCATTTTCCAAGCTTTCGAAGAGGTGAAACCGAATCTGATTGTTGCCGTACCGCTTATCATCGAAAAAATCATCAAGAAGAGCGTACTTCCGAAACTGGAAACTCCTGCAATGAAGATCTTACTAAAAGTACCTATCATCAATGACAAGATAAAAGCAACGGTACGCGAAGAAATGATTAAGGCATTCGGCGGAAACTTCAAAGCTGTTATTGTAGGAGGTGCTGCTTTCAATCAGGAAGTAGAACAGTTCTTGAAAATGATTGATTTCCCTTATACAGTAGGATATGGAATGACGGAATGTGGTCCGATTATCTGCTACGAGGATTGGAGAAGATTCAAACCGGGTTCATGCGGAAAAGCTGTGCCACGTATGGATGTGAAAGTGTTGTCATCTGATCCCGAAAACATTGTTGGCGAAATCGTATGTAAAGGCCCGAATGTGATGTTGGGATATTACAAAAACAAAGAAGCTACCCAAGAAGTTATCGACAAAGACGGATGGCTGCATACAGGTGACCTGGCTTTGATGGATGCCGAAGGAAATGTTACGATCAGAGGACGCAGCAAGAACCTGTTATTGAGTGCCAGCGGACAGAATATCTACCCGGAAGAAATTGAAGATAAATTGAACAACCTGCCATACGTGGCTGAAAGTATTATCGTTCAGCAAAACGAAAAACTTGTCGGACTTGTTTATCCTGATTTTGACGACGCTTTCGCTCACGGTCTCAAGAATGAAGACATCGAGCAAATAATGGAAGAAAACCGTGTGGCACTGAATGATATGCTACCGGCCTACAGCCAAATATCCAAGATGAAAATCTATCCGGAAGAATTCGAAAAGACACCGAAGAAGAGCATCAAACGTTATTTATATCAGGAAGCAAAAGGCTAATATAAAGCTGCATAGAGATATAACTTAAACCGAAAAGAGAAAGGAATGAAGATAAAGAAAACAATATTCACGGCAGCTATACTAATGGCTGCCGTTTGTTTACCGGCACAGAACAAGAGTGCAGGTATTAATATATCCATCTGGAAAGATATTTGTACGCAACCGCATGACAGTACACAGACGACTTATGTGAACATCGGTCTCCTGTCTACAATGAACCGTCTGAACGGTGTGGGCATCAATGCATTGGGAAGTGTGGTACATGGTGACATGAACGGAGTACAGATCACCGGATTAGCCAACCTGGCAGGCGGAACAATGAGGGGTGTCCAGCTAGCCGGCATCAGTAATATCAGCGGTAACAACACCGTAGGGCTTTCTGCTGCCGGATTGGTAAATATCACCGGTGACAGAACGCAGGGAGTAATCATATCCGGCTTAACCAGCATCGGAGGAGATAATACCTCGGGGGTAATGATGAGTGGTTTCATGAATGTGACGGGCAACATGGCTTCGGGGTTACACTTTTCCGGAGCGGCAAATATCACAGGACAGAGCTTCGGCGGTTTGATGGCTTCCGGACTTTTGAATGTGGTAGGCGAACACATGAACGGCTTGCAGATTGCAGGTATTGCCAACATAACCGCATCGAAACTGAATGGGGTGCAAATAGCATTATGTAATTATGCAACGCAGGCACGCGGACTTCAAATTGGCCTTGTCAATTATTACAGGGAAGATATGAAGGGGTTCCAACTCGGACTGGTGAATGCGAATCCTGATACAAAAGTGCAAATGATGGTGTATGGTGGAAATGCAACACCTGCCAATATAGGTGTACGTTTCAAGAACCAATTGTTTTATACTATTCTGGGAGTCGGCTCCATGTATCAGGGGTTGAATGATAAGTTTTCGGCAAGTGCATCTTATCGTGCCGGTCTGTCATTTCCTCTTTACAAAGGCTTATCCATCAGCGGAGACCTTGGCTACCAGCATATCGAGGCGTTCGATAACAAAGACGAGGTGATTCCGAAACGTTTGTACGCATTGCAGGCACGTGCCAATCTGGAATATCAATTTACCAAGAAGTTCGGTATCTTTGCGACAGGCGGTTATGGGTTAACCAGATTCTATAATAAATCAAGCAATTACGATAAAGGAGCGATTATAGAAGCAGGTATTGTTCTTTTCTAAACAGGAATCGGGCAAGATATACTGCTGAAAGGATTAAAACACTAATATCAAGATATTGCTTTACTAATGATAATTCGTTCCACCTGGATGTTTGTTTCGTTCCACCATGGTTTTCCTTTCGTCCCATCCGGGTCACCGTTTAGTCCCACCTAGGTGGAACGAATCACTCAATGCACTAAAAGTTATTGAATTTCATATTGCAAAGGAATAACATTCATTTCAAACCTTCTCCTTTATCAGACCAGTACGATAAGCAACAAGCAATTTCTTCAAATCCTGTATTTGAGTCACCAGTTCTTTTCCCTTATCGGTATCTTTCACCATCATTCGTTGCGAATTAAATTCGAGAACAAAGTTGGTCGATTTAATATCAAGCCCCTCTTCAATGGCTTTCTGACGGGACTGGAACGGTTCATGCTGTACGAGCTGCATACCATGAGAATGATAAACAAGTGTATATCCCGCAATTCCCGTTTCCGGTTGATAAGCTTTCGAAAAGCCACCATCAATAACGAAAAGCTTGCCATTGGCTTTCATGGGTTGTTCTCCCTGAATCGTTTTCACAGGCACATGACCGTTGATAATATGCGAATGAGGCCCTAAAACTCCAAACTCTGTCAAAATCTGGTCACAAATATCTTCCCGGTTACGCAATGTGTAATAATAGCCCTTCTTTTCTTTATGTAACTCTTTATCTTCTAGGAAATAACGCTCAAAAGTCGCCATCTTATCCTTATCAAACAAGGGAGCCTCCGGACCACACCACATATACCAGATATAATCCATAGCAAATTCCTTATCCTCCTCTCCTTCTTCATCGAAGTAAGCGGTACGGATCAGTTGATCGGCTTTATCCAGCAATTTATGTCCCCAGTATTCCTTTCCACGTATTTTGACATGTTTAAAACTGCCATCCTCATTCAGAGGAACAGAAGCATGATAAAGAAGATTCGAGTTTGAAACCAGATACATGCCGCCATAAGTAAACAGACAACGCATATGCTTCTTCAATTTCTCGCTATTCATAAATGAATAATGAATCTTTTCTACCAATTCGCGTTCTTCTTCAGTCAACCGGTAAGGATCTGCCGGGTCTACAGTCGGGAAGTTGGTATCGCGCAAAGCATATTCTTTTCCTTCGTACACAAAGACACCACGTTCAAAATCAATCTTCTCCAGAAGTTTACGATTAGCCATTCCGAATTCCGGACGGCGGTCGATGATTTCAGCTTCCAGCTTAAACTGGATAATGGTAATGGCTTTATGCATTTGAGTAATCAGACGCAAAGTCTTCTCATTATAATGAGCATCGGCAAAGTTCATTTTCGGCATGAAGATCGTGCAAGGATCATCGGCATACGTATCCATTGCAAAAGTAGCCAATGGAAGCAAATTGATTCCGTACCCGTCTTCAAGCGTACCCAGATTACCGTAGCGCATGGACATACGTATCACATTAGCGATACAACTATCATTACCGGAAGCTGCTCCCATCCAAAGAATATCATGATTTCCCCATTGGATATCGAAGTTGTGGTAATTGCACAATGTATCCATAATGATATGCGCACCGGGACCACGGTCGTAAATATCTCCTACGATATGAAGAGAATCAATAGTCAAGCGCTGAATCAGATTACACATAGCGATAATGAAATCGTCGGCACGCTTCGTAGTGATAATCGTGCTGATAATTACATTAATATAAGCATGCTTGTTCGGTTCGATAGACGATTCGTGCAATAACTCCTGAATGATATAAGAGAATTCGGCAGGCAGTGATTTACGAACCTTCGAACGGGTATATTTGGAAGACACGTTCTGACAGACCTTCACCAGTTGGTTCAGCGTAATCAGATACCAATCGTCCAGATCCTTTTCACGGGCCTTCACCAATTGGAGTTTCTCTTCGGGATAGTAAATCAACGTGCAGATTTCTTTCTTTTCAGCTTCACGGAGAGTATTGCCGAATATTTCATTTACTTTACGTTTTACCGCACCGGAAGCATTTTTCAGTACATGCTGAAAAGCTTCATATTCTCCATGAATATCAGTCAGGAAATGTTCCGTCCCTTTAGGTAGATTTAAGATAGCCTCCAAGTTGATTATTTCCGTACTGGCATCGGCAATGGTAGGAAAACTTCGGGAAAGCAGTTGCAGGTAACGGAGATCACTCACAATGCTTTCAGGAGTTATGTTACTTTGAGCAGTCATTCTATTTACTATTTTACTATTTACAATTTATTAATTGGCAACTTATTATTCGTTGACAACTTACCATTTAGTAACTCAAAAAAGGAATTTATTAACTCCTCTCCTTTTCTTGTTACAAATTTATCTATTTTAAACGATTCCTGATTAAGAAATGACTTCTTTTTATTTACAAATCCATCATTTCTCAATTTTCAATTCTCAATTCTCAATTTAACAAGAACATCAACAACACTTGAGCGATAATTACCCGCAGGAACATACACAGCGGATAAACAGTCGCATAGGCTACGGATGGATTGTCGCTGGGAATGGTATCGTTCACATAGTTCAGTGCCATCGGATTTGCCATACTTCCGCACAACATACCGGATACAGTACCGAAATCAATCTTCATCATCTTGAAAGCTACAAACCCGACCAACACGGTTGGAACAATAGTCAATCCGGCCCCCAAAGCGATCCATAACAAACCTTCCGGACGGAATACGGTGTCGAAAAAATGAGCTCCGGCATCCAGTCCCAGACAAGCAAGATACATGGAAAGCCCCAAGGCACGCAGCATCAGATTCGCACTACGGGTGGTATAGGTAATCATATGTATCCGCGGTCCAAAAGTTCCCAGAAGGATACCAACGATAATCGGTCCACCCGCCAATCCCAGCTTCACAGGAGTACTGACACCCGGAAAGGAGAAAGGAATAGCTCCCAATGCCAAGCCAAGTACGATGCCGATAAACACAACAACCAGATTGGGTTCTTTCAAGCTTTTTACAGCATTTCCCAATACCTTCTCCACATTCTGAATAGCAGCAGCCTCTCCCACTACCGTCAGGCGGTCTCCTAATTGAAGTATCAATCCCGGAGTAGCAAGCAACTGCACACCCGACCGATACACGCGGCTGATGTTAATCCCATAATGGTTTCTCAACCGGAGTGAACCGAGTTTCTTACCATTCAGTTCGGGGCGGGTAACGACAATACGTTGCGAAATCAATTCACTATCAATCGCATTCCAGTCAATGTCCTCTTTATTCCAATCCGTATTTTCCTGTTCACCAAAAAGCACGGTCAAGACCAAAGCATCTTTCTCCGCAGTTACCACCAGCAAACGGTCACCTTCCTTCAATATCTTGTCAGAAGTCGGAATACTTACATGTCCGTCACGCCATAAGCGGGAGATGACAAACTTCGGGTAACTCATGCGAGCTATATCCTTGATGCTTTTATTGAAAATAGCAGGATTGTGTACTTGAAACGCTGCAATGTAGGTTTTGTTCGCATCGTCTTTCTCTTTTATCTCCAAGTCTTCTTTGCGAACCAGCACTTTGCGAATTAATAAAACGGCAAGGATTACACCAACTACCCCCATCGGATAGGCTACCGCACATCCTAAAGCAGGAGTACTGCTGTCCATTCCCATCTGTTTCAATGTTTGTTGTGCGGCTCCCAACGCCGGAGTATTCGTCGTTGCTCCACAAAGGATACCAACCATATCAGGAAGAGAGACACCTGTTGCATAACTGGCCACCACCGTCAACAACGTTCCCAACAGAACAACTCCCAATGCCAGCATATTCAGTGTTACCCCTCCTTTGCGGAAAGAGCTAAAGAAACCGGGACCGACTTGCAAACCGAGAGAATAAACGAAAATGACCAGTCCGAAACTTTCTGCGTAGTTCAACATCTGCGGATCGACCGAAAGCCCAAGATGGCCGGCGAGGATGCCTGCAAAAAAAACAAAAGTGACTCCCAGGGAAACTCCCCAGAAATGCACTCTTCCCAAGCCCAGACCAATGGCAGAAATCAATGAAAGTACCACAACAGCCTGTAAGGCAGAATGTTCGAGAAATAGACTATATAACCACTCCATGTATATAAAAACTAATAGGGCGCAAAGATAAAAACTATTTAGTCCGGTTCAAAACTTTTAAGCTTTCATTTCGCGCCCTATTTATACCCTGAATCATATATCCTGAAATCTTATTGATTACCCTTTTACTTCGTTACCTATTATTTTGTTCCTAATAACTATCCTATTTCTATCTTAACTATCTTATCCTTCTCTTTTCACCTGCATCTTGTTATCCATCAAACGATTTTTTCCCTCTGTTTCTTTCCGTTTTATCTTTCATCTTTTCCCCTGAAACTCTACAAAGTTATTTCGTCCGTCCAGATAACCGCTTAGCCTGTTTCCACCGATGTACACATCATCCAGATATGAAACATCATTCGGTCCGTATGACATACGAATGGAAGTCTGCGCATAATTCTCCCAGCTCCAACGGAAATTATATTCATACTGCTCTACTGCTCCGTTAGGATATTCCACCCGTATATAGTCAATTCCCGTACGATCTAAAAAGAAATCCAGTTCCTGACGGCAATAGTTACCGTCCATGTCCCGGTAGAAACTAACCCAGGTACGGCTACACAAATCAGCCGAACGATTATAGTACCCTGCACCATTATTATCATCATCATAGAAACTGTCTATTTCCACTTCGCAAGAGGTAAAACTTACCATCAATATAGCCATTAAAGCCAAACCGAAGTATTTAAATGTGTTCGTTTTCATATTCCTTTATTTTTAACGGTTCTCTAATTATTATCTATCATTTATCTTTCGATAGAACAAAAGTAGAGAATGAATTTTCCTTATGAAACTGAAAACTCCTACTTATCGGGAGGAAATTGCCTAAATCTAGGGGTAAATCCCCCCAATGAAGTCTATTTCAAAGAATTCTTGTATCTTTGCCTCCTGCTAACAACACATGAAATCATCTGTCGCATGAAGTCAATCAAATCCCATATCACCCAACTGCTGAAATCCCTCAATGAGGGAGTATTCGAAAAAGAACATACCATCGCACTCTCCCTATTATCTGCCATGGCAGGTGAAAGTATCTTTCTATTGGGCCCTCCGGGAGTAGCCAAGAGCTTAGTGGCACGCAGGCTCAAACTGGCTTTTAAAGATGCGGATGCTTTTGAATATCTGATGTCCCGTTTCAGTACACCGGATGAAATATTCGGCCCCGTCTCCATCTCAAAATTGAAAGATGAAGATACATACGAACGTATTACAAAAGGATACTTGCCGACAGCATCGATTGTCTTCCTGGATGAAATATGGAAAGCCGGTCCTGCTATCCAAAATTCTCTTTTGACAGTAATCAATGAAAAGATATATCGCAACGGACAATTTACGGTTCGTGTTCCTCTGAAAGCACTGATTGCCGCGTCCAACGAACTACCCGCAAAAGGTGAAGGACTGGAAGCCTTATACGACCGTTTCCTGATCCGCCAGTTTGTCGGATGCATTGAACAGGAATATGCTTTCGACCAGATGATTTCTTCTACACGGGAAGTAGAACCTGAAATCCCGGCAAAACTCCAGGTAGACGATGAATTATACAATCAAATACAAGCTGAAAGTGAGAAAGTAGGTATCCACTATACCATCTTCGAGCTGATTCACAATATCAAACGAGAAATCGAACAATATAATACAGGGCGGGATGAAAACACCCCTCCGATCTATATATCCGATCGCCGTTGGAAAAAAATAGTAGGTCTGCTCCGCACCTCGGCCTATCTGAACGAATCTCCGGGGATTCACTTCTCCGACTGCTTGCTGATGAGTGCCTGCCTGTGGGATGAAGTTTCGCAGCTCCCCATCATCGAAAACATAGTGGAACAGTCGATTGCACGGGGAATCAATACATATTTATTGGGAGAAAAACGACTGGAACAGAAACTGGATACATTGAAAGAAAACATGAAGTCCGAACACAGCCTACGGGAACTTAGCGATCCGGGAATCCAGGTCGTAGATACTTTCTATCATCGCATAGAAGGTTACCACATTGCCGGAAATTTACTCATCTTTGCTTCGGATTACCAGTCTTTGAGGAAAGACAGCAACCGGTTGTTTTATATCCAACAGGATAAATTCCGTCCGGTCAACAAAATCCTGAAAGCCTACGATTTTGTAAAGAACAGAAATATCGCACAAAAGAATATTTATTCCCTCCGAAAAGGAAAACGATCCGTTTTCGTCAACAATCAGGAATATCCACTACTATGTTATGATCATTGCGAACCTTTGCCAGCCCAGCAGGACGACAGCACTCCGTTCGAATTTACATTGCAGGAAGTGATAGATTTACTTCAGCAAATGGAAGTAGAATATAAAACAATCTCCGAGCGGGAAACAGCATACACCAAGGAACATCTTTTCTTAAGTTCATCGCAAAAAAGCAAGATTAAGCGAATCTTGGGAGAGACTGCACATATCATAGAGAACTACCGGAATGAACTTCGCATCATCGCTCATGCCCATGAACAAGAGAACAGAGAGTATTAGGCTCAAACACCTGCAAGACATTTATTACGAAAAATTGCAGGGAATAGCCTATGATGTGTACGACGAACAACTGCACAATCAGATTATCCGTCCCGAAGAACTGGATGCGGACATTCACCTATATTTTCGTCACACACAACCCTCCCTGCAAGATTTCTACTCCCGCTATGCATCGCAATGGGAATACTTTCATGAAATGAATGAAGCATCGGACGCCAAGTTTCTTCAATTCCTGAAAAACAGCGCATACCCCTTCTCCATGAAATATCACCTGGTAGACCTCAACGTAAAATACTATCTCCAACGTTTTGATGTAATCAGCCCGCGTTCCAAAGAATGGAAAGCGCTGCGGACTCTCTTTTTCGACAAGTGGCATACGCTGCTCTCGAACAATGAGTTCAACTATCAGATGGAACATATCGAGCAACTCTGTGAGGATTTCTACCGCATTCAACTGTCATTAGCCAAAAATCTTCCGGTACGCGGTGGCTCACGCCTCGTCTGGCTACTTCGCAATCATAAACAGATAGCGGAACAGATTTTAGAATACGAAGAAACAATCAAACGGAATCCCGTTATCCGCGAACTGGTAGAAATCTTAGGCAAGAAACACCAAAGTAGCCGGAAACGTTTCAAAATGACCGCAGGTATTCATCGGGAACAAATTATATCTCACGCCACCCGAAGCGATATTGCAGGCATTTGTGAAGGAAATGATTTGAATAGTCTTCTCCCTCTGGAATATTGTTATCTGGCGGAAAAGAGCCTACAACCCGTATTTTTCGAGCGTTTCATAGAGAAGAGACTACAAGTTATCGATTATCAATCGCACGAGAAGCAAACCATCAATGATAAGAAAACAACAGGAAATGAAGTTTCCGAAGAAGCTGAAGGCCCTTTCATCGTTTGTCTGGACACTTCCGGTTCTATGGCAGGAGAACGGGAAAGAATCGCGAAATCTACTCTACTTGCCATTGCCGAATTGACAGAAGTACAACATCGGAAATGTTACGTCATCCTTTTCTCCGATGATATCGAGTGTATTGAAATAACCGATTTAGGAAGTAGCTTCGACCGCCTTGTCGATTTCCTAAGCCAATCTTTTCATGGTGGCACAGATATGGAACCGGTCATCACGCATGCTCTGCGAAAAATCAGCGAAGAAGGATATATGGAAGCAGACATCATCACCGTATCGGATTTTGAGATGCGTCCCGTCGATAAACTGCTATCCCGGTCCATAGAACATGCAAAAGCAAAACAGACAAAGATGTATGCCATTTCTTTAGGAGGCAAAAGTGCCGAGACCAGTTATCTGAAATTATGTGATAAATATTGGGAATATAGTGTTCAAAACGCTGAAAATCTTAATAAAAATAGAATTGAAGAATCAAATATTTAATCAATGTTATAAAACATCTCTTTTTTCTTGTTTTATTTGCAAATTCACCAGAAGTCCGTATATTTGTACTGTGTTTTTCATAGTATTAGATTTAAGGTTAACAAAAGATTGGCTGTCTGGGATAGATAGCCTTTTTTTATGGATAAAATTTAAAAGCTTTCGAAAAAAAATTCCTCCGTTTAACATTTGAAACATAGCAGGTTATCTCATTTTACAAAAAACAGGTAAAAAAAATCTTGCTAAAAGATTTGCGTAGTCCAAAAGTTCCCCCTATATTTGCACCGCATTTGAGAGAGAATGCGGGTTCAAGGAAGTTTGGGTGAGTGGCTGAAACCACCAGTTTGCTAAACTGACGTACTCGTAAGGGTACCGGGGGTTCGAATCCCCCAGCTTCCGCAAAATCTCAAAATAAAAAAGAGCTAAGTTTTGTAGACTTGGCTCTTTTTAAATCTATCAAATTCCGGTGGGTTCGTCTAACGGTTAGGACACATGCCTCTCACGCATGTAATACGAGTTCGATTCTCGTACCCACTACCACTTGATTATCAGTCTCTTACAAACAAGTAAGAGGCTTTTTTATTGCCTTATATCTATATCAAAGTATCGTTTTAGGCGTTATAAATGGGTATTATTAAAAAAAATGGTGCAAATTTTGCGTAAATTTTCATCTCGCATAATTATCGCGCTATCCCATTAATGGACTCTCTTTTTCTTTATAGATCTCGAAGTAAGATTCCTTATCAATCCTCAACCGGACTCTGTCCTCCCTTTTCTGACCTGCCAGATTCACAAACAGATTGAAATACAGTTGGCTGAAAGAAAGGTTGGAACGGTCATAAGTTATATCGAACGTCCAAGTTCTGCGGAAAGAATCGAACGTAGCATACGATTGTTCACCCCCTTTACACATAAACACTTCCGGGAAAGACGTAGGAGGATAAGGCTGGAATAAGCCGGCTAATTGAGCATAAATATAATCAATCATCCATTCATCTCCTGTTAAGGTCAATTCTCCTTTTAAACGGAGTTTGATGGCATAACTGGCAGTCACGTCGGGCGAAGTATAAACAGGGACCTGGCTTTCTGCCGGATAGTTGCCGTCTTTATATCCAAGACTCATCGTTAGTTTGGATTGACCGACACCATTAAAACCACTCACCTCCTGATCAGTCAACCGGTTTTTCAGACTAACCATAAATGTCAATTTACCGAGCGTCGGATCACCCGGATATTGCGCGAGCGTGTCCAGTACATAATCTTCGGTATTATAACTACGGGCTATCAAATCACCCTTTCCAGCCTCCAAAGCCGGACCGCCTCTTTCCACATCCACGTTGCCAACCGGATAATAAATAGCATCATTATCCCTTACACAACCACTAAAACAGAACAGCAACACTGCCAACTTTATTATCTTATTCATTATCAACTACATTTTGATTTTGCGGACAAATATACATCTTTTTTGTACCACACATGATTTATGTCAACCGTTTTTAGTATTTTTGCACACACCAAGACAAAAAGACATGGATACACTATTAAGAGATACCGTAAATGCTGTTGTTAATTCCCGCTTTCCGGAAATGAGCATAGAAGGAAGACGGCAGATAGAAAACATATTGATCCGTGAAGAATTTCCCAAAGGAGCAATAGCGCTGAATGAAGGAGAAGTAGCTCACGAACTCGTTTTTGTTGGCAAAGGTATGCTTAGGCAGTATTATTACAAAAATGGAAAAGACATAACCGAACATTTCTCATACGAAGGCTGCATCGTGATGTGTATCGAAAGTTTCTTGAAACAAGAACCTACGCGGCTGATAGTGGAAACTCTGGAACCTTCCATCATTTACCTATTCCCCCGTGATATGATACAAAAGTTAGCAAGAGAAAATTGGGAGATCAATATGTTCTACCAGAAGATACTGGAATACTCCCTAATCGTATCGCAGATTAAAGCAGACTCCTGGCGTTTTGAATCCGCCCGCGAACGCTATAACCTCCTGCTCGAAACACATCCGGAAATCATCAAACGTGCACCTTTGGCGTACATCGCCTCCTATCTTCTAATGACACCGGAGACATTAAGCCGTGTACGTTCCGGTGTTTTATAAATTTAGCGGCTTTTCCGGTATTCCTTAGGAGACATACCGGTGTAATGTTTGAAGTATTTTCCAAAGAAAGACTGGTTTGCAAAATTCAGCCGGTCGGCAATCTCTTGTATATTCATACTTGAAGAATTCAGAAGTGCTTTCGCCTCCAGAATCACCAATTCGTCAATCCACTCTCCCACTGTTTTCCCACTGACCTCTTTCACTACTCCCGAAAGATGCTTCGGTGTCAGACATAACTGATCGGCATAGAATTTCACACTGCGTTCAGACTGGTAGGACTCTACTAAAAACTCATAGAAACGTTCAAAAATATATTCTTTCCGACTTTTATTCTTCACTGTGACAGTATTGGCAGGTACATGGTTATTAAGAATATTATACAGTTCGAAAAAGAACCCCTGCATCAATCCCATCACAACCTCTTTACGGTACACCCCCTCCTTATTTCTCAATCTCTTCCTGATAAACATATGATATTCCTTCACAACCTCCTGCTCGTGCGAGTGAAGGGCGAGACACGGATAGTCTTTCAGATAGAGAAATAAGGAAAGCACATTCCCGATTTTAGGCAACACCTCCAACATATTCTTTGACACAGCAAAAAATATTCCCTTAAAATCGGGACTAAAGCACCGCTGTTCAATAATCTGGCTGGGCAACGCTATCACCATCAATCCGGGAGACAACTCAAATTCACGCAAACTAATATTAAATGCACCAGTACCTTCCAGGCAAAGCCCTACAGTCAGCACTTCCAGTTTGGTAGGTCCATTATACAATGATATAACGCTCTCCGTATCGAAAAGTGCTATATCATTATCCATAACATCAATATGGTCGGCATCTATATGTTTGGAATGAACTACCGAAGAAATACCTATTTTAGGAACACTCTGAATATCCATACTCTATCTTTTTTGCGACAAATATACCAGCATTTAATCAGATACACAAGCCATTCAGGAGTATTATCGGACATAATGAACACTTTTGACTACTTATTGAACAGACCGGAATAGATATTCATAATCACGTCTGGCAGCCGGCACTGTCCATTTCTCCGGAACAAACTTCCACTGATTCAGGGCTTTGGGGTCCATCTTACCTTTCTTTTCGATATAATTCATCAAATAGAAACGAAGGTCTTTATCCGTAGAGAAAATAATACGGTCTTTCAATTTCTCCTGCGGAATACCCGATCCTTTCGTCAACAGTTCTCCACCGCCATTACCACGATAAGAATTTAAGGCCACTTTATATATCTTATCCATACGGAAAGGAGAACCGTCGGCCATACTCGTAATCGTAATCTTTTCTCCCTGCGGTTTAGTCACGTCCACCGTATAAATAATGCCGGAAGCCGAGTCGAAATTAAAACTGAAGTTCCGGAAAGAAGCCCTGTCTTCCGCACCTTCCCGAGGTTTCTCCTTGAACCAGAGCAGATGATCTTCCGGTGACTTCATCCGGTTCGTCCACATATAATAAGACATCTCCAGAAAATCCTTAATCTCCTTCCCGGACAACGTCATCACGTACAACATATTCTCGTACTTATATAAGTTGAACATATCACTGACAAACACATCCCCCTTCTTTATCTCCGCATCAAACGAAAGCGGAGCGGCAAAAGAGATGTCAGCTCCGGTAATGTCGAGCTGTAAGGTATGTATCAAGTCGATAAAAGCGGAAGGACCGAAGAAAGCAGGACGAGTAGAGATACTCTCGGTAAAAGTTCCGATCTTCTTGGATACAAACTTCTGCACCGCCTCATATTGCGGAGCAAAATACTTCATGAAATCCTCGCTGATTCCGTAAGTTTCCGTCTCCGTCAACTCCCCCTTGATATCCTTGCTCTGCACCTTTCCATCTTTCAATTTCAAGGTCACATCGATATTAGACAATACAATTCCATTGCTGGCCGGATCGATAATCAACACCGAATCTCCGGCCACGTTCATCACCTTCTTACATTCGCGGGCATGATCGTGTCCCATCAATACAATATCGAATCCCGGGACATTCTTCGCAACGTTGAGAGAAGCATTCTCATTGTATTTACCCGACATTTTGAAAGCCTCCTGTCCGGCATGAAACAATCCGATCACTACATCGGGATTCTCTTTTTCATGGATAATCTTCATCCATTTGCGTGCCGTCTCTTCCATATCGTCGAAACGCAACCCTTTCCACAGATTTTCAGAAAGCCATGCAGGGATGGCAGGAGTAATCATACCCAATACCACAATCTTCACGCCATCACGTTCCAACACCTTATAAGGAGCCAGATGGGGCTTTCCCGTAGACGTATCAATGATGTTGGCACCCAACACAGGGAAGTCACAAGTGCGTATCCAACGGTCGAACACGGCACGCCCCGTTTCCACATCATGGTTTCCCATATTGCCGGCATCATATTTCATATAATTCATCATTTCCGAACAAAGATGAGGAGACACCGTATCTATATAATTATAGTAATAGGCAGTAGGCTGTCCCTGCAAAATATCACCATTATCCAGCAATATCAGATTCTCTTTATACTGTTCGCGCTCCTTCTGCACGAAAGAATAAATACGTGCCAGACTCCCCTTCCACTCGTGACGGGTTATAAAATTGTAAGGATAATAATTACCATGTACGTCACTTGTTTCCACAATCTTCAGCTTCACTACCTTTTCCTGCGCCGCAACAGACAGTACGAGACAGAAAAGCAAGCCATAAAAAAATCCTATTCGTTTCATTCTTTTTCTATATTTAGCGGATGCGAGAATACGAACCGTGCCCCACCGGTATAGTCAGGGTCGATCCATATACTTCCTCTCCATTTATGCACAATCAATTTACAGATAGACAATCCCAATCCGGTTCCCTGGGCATACTCATTCAATTTTTCAAAACGCTCGAACACAAGTCCCTGTTTTTCTTTCGGGATGCCGCATCCGGTATCCGTTACCGAGAAAATAGCCATTTGCTTTTCCTCATTCACAGAAAAGTCCAATGTAATCTTCCCGCCTTTCGTAAATTTGTCAGCATTGGACAGCAGATTAATGATTACCTGTTGCATACGCTGCACATCCGTCACCATCCGGAAAGTTTCAAAAGAGGTGGAAAACAAGAACTGATTGTCCGACGACTGCCGTGAAAAACTAACAGAGGCAACCACCTGACTACACAACTGCACCACATCACATTCCTCCCACGTTAAAGTCACCCGGTTCGCCTCCAGACGTGAAAGATCGAGAATATCATTAATCAGACGAAGCAACAAATCCGAATTGGTTTTGATAATCTGATAATAAGACTGCTGTTCATCCTCCGTGCTATCGCCCATTGCCAGTACATCCGAGAAGCCGACAATCGAGTTCAACGGTGTCCGTATCTCATGACTCATATTGGCAAGGAAAGCACTCTTCAGACGATTAGACTCTTCCGCCCTGTCTTTCGCTACACGCAAATCCTTCTCCGATTTCAGAAGCTCGTCTTTCAAACGTTTCGTACGGAAATAATAGAAGAGAGAGATACATAAGCCAAGTACCAGAATCACGAACAAAGCACAAGCAGACCATATCTGATAAGTATATTGCTGATAGAACGAAACCGACTGGTTGACAAGCTGCACTTTAAAAGGCAACACATTCGGGTGCAGCCCCCACTCTTTCACCTTCCGGCTATCCAATACCGCTTTGCAGCCGATGACCGAAAGATGCTTTTCCGTATCCTCCGGATGCTGATCCATCCGTATAGATTCCAGAGCCATTTCTCCTCCCACTTTCCGATAATCGGGCAGCACTCCTCCTATCGCCCAATAACCGAGACTCACCGATGAAGGAGTAAAAGCCAGGATGGTAGGAGTAGCTTCCATCATGGCATACGTAGCATTTCGCATGAAATACCCTTCGTTCATGTCCACACGCCACGTTCCCACCAAGATAACTGTGTTTTCGGGCAGCTGTCTCAATTCCTCAACGATGGTATAAATAGAATGTGTCCGGCCGTCCATCAGAATCAAATCCAGATCGGGGAAGTTCTTCATTTCTTTTCGCACCAACGCTTGCATGGTCACCCCGCCATAAGTATTGTCCGAGATAAAAGCAATGTGTTTCGTTTTCGGGTAGAAAGCTTGAATCATGCGGATATTACCTTCTATATTATATTGGTTAATAAATCCCGATTCCAGTTCGGGAATATCCAGATGATCCTCAAATATATCGATAGATTCGGGCATCCAGCGATCAAGGTTTTTCACCGTATCTTTCGGCAATATCACCACATTGCTACTGGCCAGACTGCACATCACAGGCACTTTCACCTGCATTTCATCCCTCTGCGACAAATAAGCAGCCCATGCCTCCTGTCCCAACAGGATAATTTGCGCCGGATGCTTTTCCCCCTGATATTTAGCCAGAATCTGCGTCATCATTTCGCTCCATAACGGAGCTTCCGAGAAGCTTTTACAGTTCATGTTTTCGATGATAATGTCGCGCTGTCCCCCCAATTTACTATATTCATCCATATAATCGGAAATAGTGACCGAGGTTTGATGCGCAGCCGGATTATAAGAGCAAATAATCAGAATAGGTTTCTTATCTTTAGAGACAGCCAATACTTCCGTTGACTGCAGAAGCCAAAGGAAACAGATAAAAAGATATCCAAGACGTCCCAGCATAATCATGCAGTTTTGATGTGTTAATTCATTAATTAAGTTGCAAATATAGTAAAACTTGTCGGGTTTAGCAGATTAATATGTATTTTTGTCGCTCATTTACTCTCAAAAAATACAAATTATGGAATTATTTCACAAGATGATTTCCGGTTTTTTGGGTATACCGGAAAGACAAATAAGTAGTACGCTCCATCTTTTGGGTGAAGGTGCTACGATTCCCTTCATCAGCCGTTACCGTAAAGAAGCCACCGGCGGACTGGATGAAGTGCAGATAGAGCAAATCAAAGAGCAACACGATAAGTTGTGCGACATAGCCAAACGGAAAGAAACGATTCTCGGCACCATCAACGAGCAGGGAAAACTGACTGCCGAACTGGAGAAACGTATCAACGACACTTGGAATCCTACGGAACTGGAAGACATTTATCTTCCTTATAAACCCAAGCGGAAGACACGTGCCGAAGTAGCCCGTCAGAAAGGGTTGGAACCGCTTGCCATCCTCCTGATGTTGCAAAGGGAAAACAACCTTAGTACCAAGGCTGCCTCCTTCGTGAAAGGAGACGTGAAAGATGTGGAAGATGCCCTGAAAGGCGCCCGTGACATCCTTGCAGAGCAGGTGAACGAAGACGAACGTGCCCGCAACGCGGTACGTAATCAGTTCAGCCGCCAGGCAGAGATTAGTGCCAAATTGGTGAAAGGAAAAGAGGAAGAAGCAGCGAAATACCGGGATTATTTCGATTTCTCCGAAGCACTGAAACGCTGCACGTCCCACCGCCTGTTGGCCATCCGCCGGGCAGAGTCGGAAGGCCTGCTGAAAGTATCTATCCAACCCGACGACGAGGCATGTATCGAACGCTTGGAACGTCAGTTCGTACGTGGCAACAACGAGTGTAGCCAGCAGGTGGGCGAAGCTACGGTCGATGCTTACAAGCGTCTGCTCAAGCCCTCCATCGAAACAGAATTTGCCGCTCAATCCAAAGAAAAAGCCGATGAGGAAGCGATTCGGGTATTCACCGAGAACCTCCGCCAACTTCTTCTCGCCCCTCCATTGGGACAAAAACGGGTGCTCGCCATCGACCCCGGATTCCGTACGGGATGTAAAGTTGTCTGCCTCGATGCGCAAGGCAATCTGTTACATAATGAGAATATCTATCCGCATCCTCCGGTGAACAAAACAGGAGAAGCTGCTTCCAAACTCCGTAAGATGATTGAGGCCTATCAGATAGAAGCCATCTCCATCGGCAACGGAACGGCAAGCCGTGAGACAGAAGATTTCATCAACAGCCAGAGCTTCGACCGTCAGATACCCGTGTTTGTAGTCAGTGAACAGGGAGCTTCCATTTATTCGGCTTCGAAGATTGCCCGCGACGAGTTTCCCGATTATGACGTAACGGTGCGTGGAGCAGTCTCCATCGGCCGCCGCCTGATGGACCCGTTGGCAGAATTGGTGAAGATAGATCCTAAATCCATCGGTGTAGGTCAATACCAGCACGATGTAGACCAGACAAAGCTGAAAAAAGCACTCGATCAGACCGTAGAGAATTGCGTGAACCTGGTCGGCGTAAACCTGAATACGGCAAGCAGCCATCTATTGACTTACATCTCCGGACTGGGACCGCAACTGGCTCAAAACATCGTCAACTACCGGGCGGAAAACGGAGCTTTCGGTTCGCGGAAAGAATTGATGAAAGTTCCGCGCATGGGCGCCAAGGCTTTCGAACAGTGTGCCGGATTCCTCCGCATCCCCGGAGCCAAGAATCCGCTGGACAACACCGCCGTGCATCCGGAAAGCTACCACATCGTAGAGCAAATGGCCAAAGACCTGAAATGTACCATCGACGAACTGATAGCCGACAAGGAACTCCGCCGGAAGATTAACATCTCCGCCTACATCACCCCTACCGTCGGCCTGCCCACCTTACAGGACATTCTGCAGGAACTCGACAAGCCGGGACGTGACCCGCGTAAGGCTATCAAAGTCTTCGAGTTCGACAAGAACGTGCGCACCATAGCCGATTTGCGCGAAGGAATGTTAGCGTCCAATTTTGACGTGTACCCCAAGGAAAGCCGCCACAAGGCGGTTCCCTCATAAATAACGTCAAAAAAGA